>ERZ857521.189-NODE-189-length-98077-cov-22.966620_pt1 | contig 98077 bp, 93 predicted proteins | sample MGYA00519701_ERZ857521 | MGnify/ENA primary metagenome ERZ857521 (study PRJEB31778, sample SAMEA3449346) | human gut metagenome | biome: human gut; feature: human-associated habitat; material: faeces | place: United Kingdom | collected 2010/2012 ...
CGAGCTGGGTTCAGAACGTCGTGAGACAGTTCGGTCTCTATCTATCGTGGGCGCAGGAGTTTTGAGCGGCTCCGTCACTAGTACGAGAGGACCGTGATGGACAGACCTCCGGTTTACCGGTTGTTCCGCCAGGGGCACCGCCGGGTATCCGAGTCTGGTCGGGATAAGCGCTGAAAGCATCTAAGTGCGAAGCCCTCCGCGAGATGAGAACTCCTTTGAGGGTCGTCAAAGACGATGACGTAGATAGGGTGCAGGTGTAAAGACGGTGACGTCAAAGCCGAGCACTACTAATTGCCCGAAACTTTCCGTTCATGTTCATGGTTTCAGAAGTGTGGGTTTTGCTTGTATGAGAATGTCAGCATTATACTCATCCTGACGAGCGGTCAGGAGCAGAAAAGAGATTTTTGGTGGTGATAGCGACGGTGTTCCACCTCTTCCCATCCCGAACAGAGAAGTTAAGCCCGTCATCGCCGATGGTACTGCAATGCAATGCGGGAGAGTAGGTAGCCGCCTTCTTTTAGATGAGGGACGTTCCAAGGAGAAATATCCGGAACGTCCCTCTTTTTTTGTGTTTAATAGTCTGCGTGTGGGCCGCAGTCATTGTCCTGTACATAATCCCATTACATATATTATCCTTCCACTTTGATTATATTATATACAGACATATAAGGACGATACCGTATTTGTTGACTTCTGCCTCTTATATAAAATATCTTCAATCTTGTTACTCATAGGTGTTGTCTTTTGTCTCATTGTCTGACATATAATGTATTGTACTGCTGCTTTGCGACTGATCCTAGCAAGGGTGTTGTCTTATTAGTGTTCTGTTTTTCTTTTATTAATATGATGTTATTTAAGTTGAAACTGCGTAATTATTTATATGTATTGTTTGATGTGAATTCTATGGTTTAAGTAATGATAATAGTGTGCGAATAAAGTTTAATTAATTGATAATCAGCTTTATAAAAAGCTAAGAATATCTTAATTTTTTACAATTTATTTGGCTGGCCGATATGCTTTTTGTATCTTTGCATCGCAAATAGAATAAAGCGGAAATACAGTCATTCCATATTTGGAATGTCTTATTTGCGAAGTTAACATTGGCACAGAATGTACTATGTTTTTTGTAGTACGTTCAGACATTTTAATACAATGTCTATGTGCTATAAATTTATTTATAATGAAGATAGTAAAAAAGATTTTATTTATTGCATTCTTTTTGTTGCTGCCAGTTACAGTCTTATCACAGGACAACGATTCTATATCAGATTCAAATTGGGAGCCGGTGATGGAGGCAATAATTCAAGTGGAGAGTGGAGGTAATTCAAAGGCTGTCAGTGGTAATTCATGCGGTGCGATGCAGATAACTCCGATTCTCGTCAAGGAATGCAACCTGATATTGAAACGCAGAAAAAGCAAGAAACGTTATACTTTGAAAGATCGCTTCAGTATTGAGAAGTCAAAGGAGATGTTTTTATTGATACAGTCGTACTTCAATCCGACGAATAATATAGAAAAGGCGATACGCTCATGGAATGGCGGAATGAAATACAGCGTGAAGCGCACTCAGCGATATTTTGAAAAGGTTATGAAAGTATATCAGAACCTGATAGAAGGCTGAAACTATTGTTCAGATGATATCTTAACGTTAAAGAAGCGTAGAGTAGGGATAAGTCTTCTCTCTTTATTGAATATATATTTCATCTGACTGCTCACATCCTTGCTATATCCATGTGTGTCTTACATCCATGGATATGGCATAGGAGGAAAGACAATGATGTTTCAGCCTATGGCTCTCAGATGTCCCATTCTCATTTAACGCAATATTCATCTTGCTCAGGGACCATTTCTTGTTTTGCAGGACTAAAGATACTCAAAAAAGAGGTGATGCCTCCATATAAGTATCGCTTCGGTTCTTATCTTGCAAAAAGTATCACACAGGACAGTGATAATTTAAAATGAATCATCTTTTCTCTCTGGAGCGAGTGAATGGAAACATCGCCGTACAACAGGTGAAAATAAAGCAAACGAAAAGAGCAATCAAGTTGTTCTCTTTTCGTTTGCCTTACGGAAAATATATAAACCTCGGGAATGTATCAATCCAATATATGTTCCGGAATTGATGCAGTGCTTAATATTCCTATAATCTGATAATCTGTGTCCGGAACAGTTAATGTCATGGTCATATCTGTCGGTGGAATACTTCTTGTATGTACCTCATCAATGAGTTTCTCCCAATTCACATCCAAATAAGATTGAATACAATCCAGTGCGGTGGAAGAAGTTGCGTGCTCGCCCTGCAGATTCATTTGGAAATCATCAGACGCGGTTGTCGCGTCGTTATCAGTAATATTCAGGTGTAAACAAGGAATGCCTTTCAACTGTGATGTTGTATCGTCAGTCGGTTTGACATAAAACTCATAGCTTCCTTTTGCTATCGGTTGTTTATATAAATTCCCCTGAATGTTATCTTTGACGAAGATGTAACATTCTTTTTCTGAGTTGTTTACGAAAAAGAGAACCTTACCAACTTCCATCCCGGGATAATTACTATCGGCTATATAGTATGCCAAATAGCAGTCTGTCACTTTCACCTCAACATTTTCCGTTTCCTTAGTGACATTGTCGGTGATTGTCAGTGTGGTACGTCCTTTTTTCAGCCCGTACAGATTGATATGTCCTTTCTGACCGTAGTCTTTTTCCCGATCACTGTTATCTCTTACATAAACGGCTTTTAGTATATTTTCATCTCCAATTATCATGCTTATGTCACCGCTGCCATTCATGACGGAAATATCAGTGTTATTATGTTTCAGTCGTATTTCGTAGTAATTCTTTTCAAGACTGAACGGTGTAACAGAAGGCTCGTTTTCATTCTCGTTGTCACTGCAACCGGCAGTAAAAATTGCGATGGTTGAAAGAATAAGCGAAATGACAAGTTTATTCATATCTCTATTATTTCTCTATTGGCTCAATTAGAGTTATTAAATTTGTTATGAAAAAACGTGAGCCAACCATGTTACGCATAAGTGAAGGTCGTAGGAATGTAGCAATGGTGATCTGCGCCGTGAATGTGAGAGCCATTATATAGCCCCTTTCATTTAATCTGAAAATATCCTGCGACTTCACCTGTAAAGTAAACATAACGTTTTTTCTTTTTTCGTGTGTTTGGGAAAGAGTAATATTCTATCCGAATACAAAGATAGCGAAAGTGAGCGTAACGGCAAAACGGAAGAACGATGTTTTTCCGTTTTTGGCACTGCCGAACCGCCTCTTATCTTCTATAAAGATAGCGGAAGGTGATTGGAGGGACAAATAGAAAAGACTTTGTTTTTGAATTCGACTTTGTTAAATCGCCTCCTGTATTATCAAAATACTGTGATTTAATTGGTGCTGTTTATATTTTGAACGGAATGATAACTTGAATCATATCATATTTATTGTCCATCAGATGAACACAAGAAAAATAAAAAGATGATCTGTGCATCACGGGAAATTCAATGCTTGAGTCTTTGGTAGGCTTGATACGCCCATTCAATGATTATGACTCAGTAGAAATTCAGCAGATATCAGTTCAAATAAAAACAGAGTCTTTCAATCCATAATAGGCACTGTTTTTTTCTGCAGAAATATATGCAAGATAAGGTACTTTCAATTTATAACCAAATTCTGATTTTCAGGTCAGAGTTTTCTGTTCTACCCCAGAAAAAAACGTGTATTTGCGTACAGACCTTCCTTAGGACGCAAATACGCGAATAATAAGAGGATGGCATAAGGTTTTGAACATCAATGACTTACGTTCAATGGGCGTTTCCGCGGATTGCAAAATGCACCATTTTGGCATGTGAAATAGCCCATTTCGGGGGCTGAAATGCACCATATCGCACCCTAAAATGGGCTTAATCGGACCATGAAATGGGCAATGTCAGAACTCAATACGAGCTTTTCCGGACTATGTTACGGGGTATGTCAGAAGGCAATCCGGACAGAACCAGCCTTTATAACACCGGTTTTAATATTTCTTTACATCTCTTTTGCGAAAATATTTTGTCAAAATTTAGTCAAAAAAAATTGTAAGTATGTAACCCGGTTTTCCCGTTTAAACGCAGATATAGAGTGTGAGCAAAGGTAAGGAAAATATATGCCTTGTCTGCGTTGATGATTTATCGGCTGCGACGGTAATGATTTATCATGAAGTGACACAAATGTTCTGTCCCGAATGAATACCGCCTTGCGCAGTCGGGATGTTTCCCTATGCTCTGAGATACTTGATGAATAAAACAAACTTGCTATGAATTTCTACTGTCCCAAAATCAGCACGTGGTTATGGAAAAAGGTTCTTTCTTTTCAGAATTTCGATGTTGTATGGATATTCCCGATAATTTTCTGCAGCCCTGAGTGTGGCTCTTTATCATAACCATACGTATTGTTATAAAACAAAAACATCCGACAATAAATATTGTCGGATGCCTGTTTAGTTGCGGAGGCAGGATTTTTAATAAATTTTTTGTCTGGTTATTCTCCACAGTTTTATCTATATTAGTCATAGCATTCTCACTCATTGTTGTCCTGATTATGTCCTAGTTTTTCTAACAAAATATTGACCTGATTAGCAAGTGTTTGGTTTGAGGTTTTAAGATCCTCAATCCTACGATCTTTTTCTTGATTCAACATTCTCAGTGCTGTGTTTTCAGCTCTTAATGCAGTTATATCATTATGTATATGATGACTATTGATGACGTTGTTATTCCCTACAATAGACGGAATTTCCGTAGTGCCCTCATTATTGTCAAACTTATCAAATAATGTATCAACTGAAATTGATAATATATTACACAACTTGATAAGTGTCGAAGATCTTATATCAGGTTTGTTGCGGAAACTCTTAATTATATTAAGATGTGTATTATCACCGTACATTAACTTAGACAACTGTCTCACAGACATACCATTCTTGTTTAGGACATCTACTACTACATCATAATTAGGTAACTCTTTCTTGTATATCATATAAATAAATGTTAAATACCAACTATTATAAGAAAATAAATCCTCCAAAAGTTGGATAATGCGTTTTTTACTGCTAAATTTGCAACAAAATTAATGGTAAAACAACAAAAAAACAAGCAATATATGGAAAAATTAAAGACCGTAACCCCTAGCGATTTTTACAAAAAACTTACTAAAAAAGACAAGTCTAAGTTTCTAGCTTATATGCACATTAAGTATGCGTTAAAACCTGCGACTCTTGTGCGTAAGTTGTCTGACAAATCCAACGATACTTTGACGGTACTGGAAGAATCTGTTATTAATGATGAGATAAAAAAAGGACTATGGCGAAAATAGAATTTTATACTACACCTGAAGGTAATGTATATTACAAATTGGATGGTGGGGAAGCCAGACGACTGACACGTTTTTGCAAAGATATAATTGACCCTATGCTGTTAATAATTGAAAATAATTTCAGCGCAGCATATTCTGAACTACAGACTTTATATCCGCGACATAACAACTCAGAGTCAGCTAAGCTGACGCAGCGTTATATGATTGTAGAACGATTCGTGCGTTGTAACTTCGGCGAATACGACTTACTGACAAATGATTATGAAAATGGCATCTTACAATTTGAAATGGTGCATTGTCCACTCAGAGGAGGTCATTGCCCTTATGAAAATAAGATATGTAATCCTAGAGGCAAAAATGTCAAGCTCTCGAAACTCGAACATGATGTCGCATCTCTCTACATTAATGGTGTCACCTTTAAGGAGATTGCAAGCAGGTTACAGAAAAAACCTAATACAATAAAGACTGTATTAAACAGGATGAAGAATAAGTTGTGTCTTAAGAACAGTCGTGCGTTAATTAGAGATTTAAGGTTGAATAATATAATTTGATATGGTATATATAAATTGTGTTGTTGATATTAGCTCCGTTAGGCACATAATGGACGTTCTGATTGATGAAGATAAATTCTATGAAATGAGGATTATGAAAAACTCACAACGAGGCCATAAAACAATAATACTATATTGTGAACATGAGAATTACGGCTATTTTAAAAAAATAATTAATCAGTATGAAAATAACAATCTATTGGAAAACGAAGGACAGAGAAATAATCAACGCAATTCGTAGAAGGCTAAATATCACTGTTGGAATGACGGTGAATGGCGAGAATGAGATTGACGTCACTGATGACAATCGAGATAAACTTATAGAATTTAAAAATAATAAATACATAGAGCTTAGGAGGAAATAATATTATGTTTGAAGATATAAATTGTCTAAATGGTGGTTGCATAATGGTTAAACCATATGATGATAAAAAAACTTACGTCCCAAATAAAGACGCATCTCTTAACATAATTGGTTTTGACAATCGCTTTAACAGCGTTGTATTGAAAAAAAGTGAGATGATTGCTCTGGTTGCAATATTGAACGAACGATTGACGCATTATCCGGTTTATAATTTTACTGCAAAAATGTTTGAATTAACTTTCCAACGACTTAATAAGTTGTTTAAGGAAAACGTCAAGATGATAAACTACAAAACTAATATGGCACTTGCGTATAACTATAGATCTAAATATGGATTCCTATTAATAGCTGATTCTGATATTCATGCTTCTGCCTACCACTTTTCGGGCGAATTAAATAAGGTTTCTGACGAGGATACCTCTGATTTTGAATTCGCGGAAATTAAAGGTTTAGACATAAGAAATTTTCGTATATATGACGTCACATTTATTGGCGATGAATTGTATTTTGGAAGATAAATTTCCGAATTTAATTTAGTACAATAAAACAAAACATTATGATCAAGGCAGAAGATATTTTCAAAAAAACAAACGGAGGTCTAGATATTATTTTAGACCTCTATCCTCAAGCTAAGATTGCGCTTGAGGGCAAGAAACATTTTGCGATAAGGAATGAAAGAACACCTTCTGCAGCACTGCGCGAGTACAATTCTCAAACTTATGGTAAAATTTGGCAGGTAACAGACTTCGGCGGTGACGGACGCGGCGAAAATGCCATATCATTATGGATGCGCGAAAAAGGATATGACCGCTCGAGATATAATGAGGCTCTCTTGCAGATCGCTGCCAGGTATGGAGTGTCTGATGAGATAAATCGTCAGATAAACAAACCGGACATAAGACAGCGTGATGCAAGAGTGGATGAGCCTGATGGAAGCCGGTCATTCGAACTTAATGATGGTTTTTCCTCTGAAGAATTATCTATACTTGGGCCTAAAGTTACACAAGATACTGTTGATTCATTACATTGGCATTCTGTCAAATGGATTACTAATGTAAAAAACAGAATAACGACAGTTAAATATTCCAATGAACACTATCCGATTTTTATACGAGAATGTATAATTAAGCCGGCACACGGCGACAATCCTGAAGAAAAATTCTATAAGGTCTATGAGCCTCTCAATTATGACAAGGGTTTCCGATTTTCATACACACCGGCCGGCAAAAAGCCTAGATACTATATTAATGGATTGTATGAATTGCAGGAGGCATACAGACTGATGAATGACAAGGAAGAGAAAGAATGGTATAAGTTACATGATGACGATAAGCCATATAAGGTGAAGAAATTAGATTATGCTTTTATATGTTCCGGGGAACGTGATGCACTGTGTTGCCGCTCGATGGGCTTCCACCCACTATGGTTTAACAGTGAGACATACCAGCTTTCTGTAGAGGAGTACAAGGAAATTATGAAGTATGTCGATGTATTGTATAATATCCCGGATATTGATGATACAGGACGGCGCAAAGGCAAAGAGCTCGCTCTTAAGTTTATCGATATACATACAATATGGTTGCCTGCTTGGCTAACCACATTCCGAGATAACCGCGGACGTCATCGCAAGGATTTGCGAGACTGGATGGAGATTCGTACACAAAAAAAGGATTTTCGTGACATGATGCGCCTGGCTATGCCGGCGAAGTTCTGGGTTAGTTATCAAAATAAAGACGGGCGCTGGAAGCACGAGATCGACACAGCATGCCTTTTCAATTTTTTAAACCTTAATGGATTTTATGCGCTACATGATGACAATTCATCTGTAACGCAATATATTCGTGTTGACGGCAATATTGTTAAAAGGACGACGGTAAAAGATATCAAAGAGTTTGTTCGCGAGTGGGTAGTTGACAGGTTTGAGGAGCGCGACATACTCAACCTGGTGCTCAATACACCTAAGCTGACAAACGCAGCGCTTGAGAGTTTGAAGGAGGTTTCTATTGATTTTACATCATATACAAACAGGTCTCAGCTTTTCTTTTTCCCCAATAAGACGGTAGAGGTTTGCAAGACATATGAAGGAGGTGAAACGCTTAAAGAATACGAACCGGGGAGTGATGACCTGCATAATTATGTATGGGAGGACAATGTCATTCCACATAAATTTAAAAGGATGCCCGATGCCTTTACAATAAAAAAGATGCAGGATGAAAATGGCAAACAGTACTTCGATATTGAGATAAATAATGTATATAGTCATTTTTTCGGATATCTTATTAACACCTCAAGATTGTATTGGCGCAAGGAATTAGAGACTAACTTCGATGATCGCGAGGCTGCCGCCGAATATCATGCAGCACATAAGTTTGATATCGCCGGGCAAGGACTGACCTCTGATGAGATAGCCGAGCAGAAGCAGAATCTTATCAATAAGATATTTACATTTGGCTATATGCTACATCATTACAAGTCGCCTTCTCGCGCATGGGCACCGATGGCTATGGATAACAAGATAGGTGAGGACAATGAGTGTAACGGTAGAAGTGGTAAGTCGTTCTTTTTCAAAGTTCTCTCTTATATGCAAAAGACGGTCAAGCTTTCCGGACGCAACCCTCGACTAATGGATAACCCTCACGTCTTCGACCAGGTTAATCAACATACTCAGATGCTGCTGCTCGACGACTGTGATCGTTACCTTAACACCGGACTGTTTTACGACAATATTACTTCGGATATGACGGTCAATCCAAAAAACAATCAGTCGTTCACCATACCATTCGAGAGTAGTCCTAAGATAGCATTTACAACAAATTATGTACCTTCCGATTTCGATCCATCGTCAGAAGCCCGCCTCTTATATATGGTGTTTTCTGACTATTATCATCAGCGAACAGAAGATAACGACTATCTCGAGACACGCTCTATACGGGATGATTTCGGTAAGGATCTTTACGGAAAAGACTATACCGAAGACGAATGGTTGGCTGACATTAACTTCTGGATTCAATGCTGTGTGTTCTATCTCCAGTTAATTGACGAACCTATCAAATTACTTCCGCCGATGGAAAACATTATCCGACGCAAATTCAAGGCGGATATGGGTACAAACTTCGAAGATTGGGCAAACGGTTATTTCTCTAGGGAATCAGGTAATCTTGATACATTCCTACAACGCGACCATGTCCTTGAAGATTACATGTCTTATGCTAAGACTAATAAGATTACTATGCAATCATTCACGCGAAAACTATCGTCGTTTGTAAAACTCTGTCCTTGGATCGACGAACTTAATCCTGACGAATTCAAAAATTCCTCTGGCAGAATACAACGCAGCGTCACCGTTAATGGTCAGATTAAGACAAAGGATATGATATATCTTAGATCTCGTCCGCACGCTATCGATGCTATGGAGGGATCGCTTGGATTGTCTGAAGATGATGCACCATTTTGATCATAGATATATGTTTTGTTTTTCATTATTAATGCAGGAGAAGGAGTAGCTCGTGAGAGTTGCTCCTTTTAACATATTGCCAGCTCAATTAACTTTAGTTAAATAACGACAGTTTCCAGCTCCCCACTTCCCCCTCTATTTTTTCTTATAATTTTTTGTGATTTTGTTATGAAGTATTTGAAAAGTGGGAAATATATAATAAATAAAGGAGTTCCAGACGTTTTTATAACATCACAAACCGCATCACAAACCACATCACAAAATTATAAAGTTTGTGATGTGGATTTTATCGTTTATTTTCATCACAATTTTTTTTGACATCAAATTTTTGTGATTAATATAATGTGATTATTGTAATGTGTTGATTTTCTGACAGATAAATAATTCTCTTCACGATATTGCAATATCACAAACTTTTATTGCAAAATCATGTCAGACATACATCAGCTTATATTTACACCCAAAACAAGGTGGAAAAATTATCCTCCAATAGTTGGCGTATTGATGAATTTTTGTTAAATTTGGGCAATAAACCAATAGATATTTATGGACAAGTTTTTCGTTTACATCAAGGTCAAACCATTTATCAGGCAGTGGCTGACTTATCACTACGGTGAACCGGTAGCGTTCCCTTCACATAGCGCTGAAAATGCTACAATTCGACGCTTTCTTACCATCAGGCCGAAAGACAAATTACCGGCAGCTAAGGCAGACGATGAGATTGCTATATGTATTCCGGACAGCAAACAGAAACCGGTTATAACATATAACTATCTTGGCAAGTATGCTAAGTCCGCGTTAGTAGAATGCATCGAAGACACCTTCAGACTTCAGATGTGGAAAGACCTCAATGATCTGCATGATTGTGGATGCTCTGTACTTAAGGCCATCCAGGCTTGGTGTGAAAACAATGGTATATCCATTGACTATGATTATACTATAAAAATGCGATATCAGCGTATGAGGGCATCTTATCTGAAAAAAGGTATTGACTTACGAAACAGAACCAGAAATAATGATGATTTTTTTGAAAATTCCTATGGACAATAACGCTATTTTTTTTGCCCGCGTACAACACGGCTTCACCCGAATATTAACGTAATCTAACTGGCATGAACGTAACTAAATTAGTTAGCAGCATCGAATATGCATACGCAACAGATGTCTCTGTTATAAGAGTCTCTCCGACGAAAGTCAAAGTATCGGAACATACTAATTGGACCAAAATCTGTACTAAGCCTTTTCCGAATCTTATTATTTCTGATAAAATGGAGGCTAAAAACAAATTGTGGACTGCAGAACTTGATTTTTTTACAAATCAGTCTTTACCGACACATCGCCGGTTGGTATGGAAAATTGGATTTAGCAACGGACAGTTTATGCTTCTCGGAGATGGACAGAGACCATATCCCATACAACAGTTCACTGATAAGGCACCGGAAAATCCTACAGATAACCAGCTATTGGAAGTAAAAGTAACTTATTCAACGCCAAGAATCATACCGTGTATTATATGATTCCGTATTTTTTCAATGATGCAGCCATTACTAATTTTGGAAAAAATTAATACAATGGAATACCAACTTGTAATATCTGGCACTATTGGTTCTTGGTGGAGCTCTTGCTCTGCAGATTATGTCCGTTATGTACTCAATCAGAACAAGGATAAGGATGTACATGTCGGATTCTGTTCTCTAGGCGGTTATGTTAAGGATGGATTGGAGATGAACCAGGCTTTCAAGGACCACGGCAAGGTGCATGCGCACGCCTTCGGCATGAATGCGTCGATATCAACAATCGCAATGCTCGGATGTAAGACTATAGATATAGTCAAGGGGTCTTTTTTTCTCATTCACAATGTGTCTGTATGGATTGACAAGTATGAACAGGCGAATAAAGAGGCTATCGACGATATGATTGCCAATCTCAAGATACAGCGCGACAGCCTTAAGACTTTTGATGAAGTCCTAGCATCTATGTATGCGGATAAGACAGGCAAGACAGTCGATGAGTGCCTAGCGCAGATGAAAAAGGGCAACTGGCTGACTGCACAGCAGGCTGTTGATTTCGGACTTGTTGATAATTTACGTGAGGATGATGCTGCAGAGAAGGCAGCAAATGAATTCAACAACAATTTTATAAACTCATATAATCACTCTAATTACAAGGATGCAGGTATACCGCCGTTGCCATCTTCTATTTCTGAGACTCATCGCCAGAATATAGTTGATGGCAACGGTAATCCAACTCAGAGTTTTTTGCAAAAGACCTGGCAAGGACTCCAGAACCTGATCCATAACAACCAGGCGCAAAAAACTCTTAAACATACAATGGACAAGATCTTTACGAAAATTCAGAATCTCTTGAATGTCCAGACGTTGACAATGGATGACAAAGGTAATGTTGTCCTGACCACAGAACAGGCGGAGACCGTTGAAAACGCTCTCAAAGATCATGCCGACAAAATCTCTGACTATGAAGGCAAGATTAAGGACAAAAACAAGGAACTAAACGAGTTGAAGAACAAGGTTCAGCAACTCGAAAATGACGTGAAAGAGAAAGATGAGAAAATCAAGACTCTTGAAGATAGTGATGGTGACATCACGGATGATAAATCAAAGATAGAGGAAAAAAACTTCTCGTCTAAGGATCTGTTTGATTTAGTTAGCAACATCTGATTATGGCAAAAGTAGGAAACATTACATTCACGCCTGATGAATTGTCTAAGACTTTCCAGACGTATCGCAAGGAACTCATCGTAATGCCAATGCTGGCTATGAATGAGGCTCTCCAACACATGAGTGTCCGCACCGGTATAAGATACCGTGAAACAGTTACGGAGATGTCCGGTAAATTCGAGCTCGGCAATTATAAGAAAGATAAAAAAGGTACCGGAAACGTCAGCTTTGACGGACGTGTCCTTGAAACTTTCTTCGGAAACTGTATCGAGCCTATTGATCCTAATGCGATTTATCAATCTATATGGGGCTCAAACATCACAAAGGGTGAAGGACTTAAAAATGTTCCGATTGTTCTGCAGATATGCGCGTACATAATGAAGCAGCTCGGTGAGCATCTCTTTATGTCGATGTTTACGGCTAAGCATGATGCATCGGACTTTACATCGACAGAAAAGTTCTTCAACGGCTTCTGTACGATCATCGACAATGATATCGCCGGTACTAATGATGTAAGCAAGGCTCTCATCTCAACAGATCTCGGAAATCTCTCACAGTCATCTGATAGTATCTCTGCAGAAAATGCCGAAGATATCATCAAAGACTTTTACTGGAGCCGAGATGTTAAGTTGCGTCGCCAGAAACTGAAACTCTTCATGAGTGACATGTCATACCACTACTACACTGAGGCTTATCAGTTGAATCATGGCTCGCTTCCATACAATACCAACTATGACAAGCGCACGCTCGAAGGTGCATCGAATGTTGAGTTTGTTCCTTTGGCTAATGTTCCGGATGATTTTCTCCTGCTTACGCCGAAGTCGAACATTCTTGCTCTTTTCAACCAAAAGACATCAGATGAGACCTATATCGTGGAGAAATCTCTTGATAATCACTACGATGTTGATTTCATCGCAAACATGTTCTTCGGAACTCAGTTCGAGTCGGTATCTAAAGAAATATTCTCAGTTTGGAAAAAATCGGAAATGTAATATTGTCAAATTTTTAAATAAAATGATATGAGTACATGCGAAGATCAGGTTTCATTATATAGTGACGTGCAGTTCTGCCAGGGCAAAAAGTCTTTGCCCGGCATCCGTAACCATGTGTATGGTTGCTCTAAGAGAGATATTGTCAAGTGGCCTAAGATTGACAGATCCGAAAAAGCATCTTTGGCCGAAATCCCTGTGTACAAAGGTGACTTCGTACTTGCGGCTGATAAGAAGTGGCATAAGCTGGATCTTATACCGAATCAGGGACAGCTGCAAGTTGAATCACAAGGCACTTATGGCAGTAAGACATTCAAGGTGACAGGCACATTCAATCTGCCTGGAACAGAAGAGGATGCAACAGGATATATATCCGAAGCGAACAACGATGAGATGGTTTATCTCGTACCGCAACGAAACGGTAAATACAGAGTAGTTGGTTCTGAGGCATTCACACCTGAGCTTACTCTCTCTCAAGACACAGGACAGGCTGCCACAGATACAAATCAGACGACCATTTCAGCAGAGGCGACAGATGAATATCCGGCACCGTTCTACACAGGAAAGATTGAAACCGAAAACGGCGATATCAGTGGTGCTGACGGCTCAATTATTGAAGCTGACGAAGAAGGTAGTGAGTAGTAATTAGTTATTAACAGCGTTGTTTGACTTTATAAGGGCATAGCACTATAGTGCCTGCCCTTTTTTAAATAAATAATATGATAGATGATGTATTCACAAAAAAAATTGTAGGATGGCTTGAAATTGAGAACCCTACAATTGACCAGCTAAAGGATGGTGCCATGATGATGCTCAAGTTGAATCGCAACCAAACCTTATATAACACAATTATGCGACGTCCTGAAAAGTACGTCGAGAAAATTCGTTATGAACTCAGAAAACGGTTACCGATGCGACTTGACCATATGACACGTACCGATGTTGCGAATCTTGAAAAGGAGATAATGCCACCAATCGAGGAGGAGATGGGCAAATCGGATGATAAGCCTGCCGAAGATGAGCAGAAGAATGATGACCAGGACGATAAGGCTGTCGCGGCCGGTCGCCGCGCGGACCATGACTCTTTGCCTGAGGATATACGGACTTTGTGGGATTCCAATGTTGAGCGTTGGAAAAAAATAAAGGAGCTGTATAATACTTGCAAGAGTCTTGACAAACCTTGCGACAGATATGAGTATCTCAAGATACTTAAGGATGAGTGGTACACTTACAAAAAAAATTATGAGATATACGACACATATAAGGTTGATGACAATGCTGCACCCAAGTCTGACATTGTCCAGACCGAGATTAGTGTCAAGGACATAACCAATGCCAGGGCGTACATCTCGAAAAATATCGATAAGTTGGAAACTCTATCTAAGCCTGAGGATGCCGAAAAGTATCATGCTCTCTTTGTCAAGATACGTGAACGTGTGGATGTAATTCTGAAAGCCGGTGAGGAATTTTCGCAGGAAATGCAGGAGAAATTGTCTAAGATATATGATGATCTGAGTTTCAATGAGGAAAATATCAACGATACTAAAGCCACTGAAAGTTAATTCTGACAAATGTCAGACTTTTCTTGGTACAGGACTTCATACATTGGGGCTGTTAGGATGGATTCTCGACCAGACCGGACGTGCTGACGTTTATGTCAGCACGTTTTCCACCTCTGACGCCTTTCTTTCCGGATTTCTACGGCTGAAGCATAAAAAACTTATTAATCACTCTGTACTAGTTGCCGACCTCAAGGCTGCACGCAAGACAATCAAATTGAACAAGCTGATGCAGAACTGTTTTGATAATGTCTATCTCGCAATGAATCACTCAAAGATCGTGCTGGTGCAAAACGACCAGTGGACGGTAAGTGTCATCAGCTCGCAGAATCAGACTTACGGTGATAGGGCAGAGTGCACAATGATAACGACAGACCAGGATGTTTTTCTTTCATTATATGAAGGCCTGAGTGAGATGGTGAATAATAAATCTATACAGGTTAATGGATTATTCAATAGAGTTACTGGAGAAGATACGTGATTGCGGCCAGCAGATGCTGACTCCTAAGGAGACAGCTCTTTATCTCGAGCTTGATGAATCTACATTATCCGACGAAATTAATACCTCCGGAACTTTAGTCCGAAGATATTATCTCAAGGGGGTAATGAATACCGTATATTCCATGCGACAGAGCCTCTTTGAAACCGCTTGTGCCGGTTCCCCCTATGCACTGTCGCAATGCAAAGATTTAATCCTTAAGGCAGCTACTGAATCAAACCTATAAGATGAGCCTACCAGTTGACATCGACCAATACAGTAAGTATATCACGCTCACCGATGATGAGCTCAAAGAACTTCGTGTGAACACGAATATCTTTGAGCGCATCCATCGTCTTCGGGGCTTGTACGCCTATTGGCTGCAGTTCCCCGGAAAATTTGAGAATGAGATAGTTACATATGACATTAATATGTTCAAGGTGGGAAAGTCACAGGCGTATGACGACATTCGCCTTGTACAGTTGTTACTCGGCAACATCCAGGCTGCTAATAAGGAATTCATGCGTTGGAAAATCAACAGAGACCTCGAAGAGGATCTGAAGGCAGCGCGACGGGCCCAGGATTATCGCTCGGTAGCAGCTATCGAAAAAGCCAGAATTCTGAATAACCGTACTGATAAGAATGATGAGGTGGAGCTTGAGTTCGATAAGATTGTGCCTCAGGTCTTCGAGCCGACCGATGATCCGACGGTTATTGGTATCGAGAGAATGCCTAAACTCCGTGAACGCATAAAGTTGCTCACAAAGAAATATTCGAACAACATTGATGTTAACTACATAGACTATGAGGAGGTAGAGGATGAAAGAGACGATGAAGCAGTACTTCAATGATGCACAGCTCTACCTTCTGTCTATCATGCCGCGCGACCTCGTTGCTGTCTGCGGACGTGGTTTCGGCAAAGGTGCCGTCCAGGCTGTCCGTGCACTTACCTGTTTCCAAGGTATGCCGGGCTCGATGGGTGGTTTTGTCGCGCCATCGGTCAAACGATGTCTGACAAATATCCTTCCTTCCATGCTCATTCATCTTGAGCGTTGGGGCTATAAACGTGACCTCCATTATGTGGTTGGTAAAAAACCATGGAAAGCACTCAAGTGGAAGAATCCTATCTTTATGCCGGCAAACTGGGAAAACACAATCTCCTTTTATAACGGCTCGGTAATCAATATAATTAGTCAGGATCGTAAAGGCACGAGCAACTCAATGTCACTTGACTACATCATAATTGACGAAGCCAAGTTTATCGACTATGAGCAGCTCAAGGACGAGACATTTCAGGCTAACCGAGGCAATCAGATGTATTTTGGCAAATTCTATATGCATCATGGCCTGACCATAACGTCTGATATGCCGATTACGAAAAAGGGCAGTTGGTTCCTGTCTTATAAGGATAAGATGGATAAAGAACTAGTCCAGGTCATTGAAGGTGTCATTTACGACATATGGAGGTTGCGCCAGAAGTTGGCGAAACATCCGGAAAAGGCAACTGCCATTTCCTCTCAAATCGCTATGATGACATCGCAGCTGAATTTTCTGCGCTCAAAATGCCTACTTTATAAGGAGTATTCGTCATTGGAAAACCTTGCTATATTGACAGAGGATTTCATAAGGCGTGCTAAACGCGATCTGCCACCGCTCACTTTCGCCACATCTATAATGTGCAAGCGTATAGGTATAGCATCGGATGGATTTTACTCAGGACTGCGCGAAGATGTTAATTATTACACAGCACCTAACGAGTCTATCTTATATCTTGCCAATCTTGGTAAGGTTACAGAGGATTGCAGGCTCGACAGTGATTGCGACCCTAATCTACCGTTGTGCATAGCTTTCGACGCTAATGCCAATATCAACTGGGCGGTCGTTGGGCAAGTGGACAGGACATGGAAGCTCCGTGTTCTCAAGTCCTTCTTCGTCAAGTACGAACGCAAGCTCCCGGAACTGATGGACGACGTCCTTAAGTACTACAGCTACCATAAACGTAAGCAGGTGGTATTCTATTTCGATGCCACTTTCGTGGGCAACAACTATGCCCTGCACAATGACGACTTCCATAAGTATATCGAGAAGCGATTCCGACGTGCTCAGTGGAGCGTGCGAGCTGTATATATTGGCAAGCCGATGAATCACATAGACAAAAACTTGTTGATAAACCGAATGCTGCGAGGACGTGCCCGACATATGGTGCTCATAAACAGGGATAACAATCCGGACCTAATAATCTCAATCGAATCGGCAGGCGTATATAATGGCCAGAAAGACAAGCGTGGAGAAAAACTTGCGGAAACAGAAGAAGATAAGCTCGAAGGACGTACCGACGGATCTGATGCGTTCGACACTCTCTGCATCGGCGTGGAGAAGTTTCCCGTCAATCAGTTCCATTCAGTCACAGTCAATACATATTCGGAATAACAGCTCTGTTACTCACTCCTTCCAATGTCCGGTTGTCGTAATTGTAACCGCCTTTTCGCCTTATATGATAATCTTCTATACTATTAATCGCCATTTCTTCAACCGCATCTACTTCTGTCTGTTGTGATACTTTCATAGTTATATATATAGTTGTATCATCCATTATCATTATGTTGTGCTGATACTATCGACTCTGATAGCCTCCTGCTTACAGTGGCTTTTGTACATAATACAGCCATTATTATATTATAAGTACCATCATCTCCGTTTATCTCTACCTGGCAGATGCTTTCTTTTAATATTGTATATTCTTGTTCTTCTTCGATTCTTGATGTCATGTGACTGCCCTGTTGTTGTCATGATATTTTTCGTGTAACACTTATTTTTACTTTGCAAAGGTACGGCAAGCGGCATTCTGCAAGGGCACGCCTTGCTTTCCTTCGAGATTTTTTGAAAAATATGGGAAATTTTTTCTGGTCCATATTTTTCAAAAATTCACTTGTATTCCCTTGCATACACATGCCTTCCTCTTGCCGTTGTCTTGTGCACGTAAAAATTAAATGTTTCACAAAAAAAATATACAACTATGACAACTACAGTACAGCATCACATTGCAACATCAAGTAAAGAATCTAAAAGAACAAGAAGAAGTTATCTGTTTTCACAAAGCATCTATCAGGTCGAGGTGAACGGAGAAGATGGTGAGTGTCTTACATACGAGATAATGGCAGACTCATGTGCCGAAGCTACTGCAACAGCAGAAGGACTTGCATCCGATTCGATGGTTAATATCAGCTACATAACAGTAATGGTAATGGATTAATGTCTAACTTAAAAAAATACAACTATGAAAGTATCACAACACACAGAACAGGTTATTACTAAGTTTGCGGAAATGATGATTAATCGTATGGAAGATATGAGAAACAATAAATGGCAAAAAGGGTGGATCGGCAGCAATTACGGCGCCGGTCCGGTCAATTTGGAAGGAGTCGGTTACAGAGGTGTTAATGCCTTCATGCTTACATGGGGCTGCATGGAACAGAATTATGAGTATCCTATCTTCTGCACGCTGAAGCAGGCGAATAAACTTGGCGCCCGTATCCTCAAGGGAGCACAATCTCTGCCTATCATCTTCTGGGATTTCTGTTATTTCCTCCACGGTAAGAAACTCTCCTCTGACCAGTTCAGAAAACTGCCTGTTGAGCAACAGTCCGAATGTACTCGTTATCCCTTCTTGAAGTGTTACACTGTTTTTAATATCGAGCAGACCAACCTCGCAGAGAAGCATCCGGATAAATTGGCTAAGTTGTATTCTCTGTTCGCCAGTACAGCCAGCTCTGATGATTCCGGTATGTACGTCAACGCCGCACTCGATAAGATGTTGCAAGAGCAGACATGGTTGTGTCCTATACATTATAAGAGGGCATCGAATGGTGCATACTACAGCCCGTCCAAGGATGTAGTTGTGGTACCTAAGAAGTCTCAGTTCCGCACTGGAGCTAACGCTGACGAAGTATATAAGGACGGTCAAGAATACTACGCTACACTCATACATGAGCTTGTCCACTCTACTGCACCCAAAGACCGACTCAATCGTAAGACTGGCAAGAAGTTCGGCGACGAAGGCTATGCAACGGAAGAACTGGTCGCAGAGTTGGGCGCCGCCCGTTGTGGTCAGATTCTTGGCTTCGATAAAAGAATACTCGATAATAACGCTGCATATCTTGATGCATGGATCAGCTCACTTCGTAAAGATCCGATGTACATTATGACTATAATGTCGGATGTGGAGAAGGCGAGCAGGATGATACTACAGCATCTCGCTGCATAAATCCTCTGTCTGCAACCAAGGCAATTGCCATGGTTGCTTTTTTTTGCATTTTGATAAGCCACACACATCCATAATGTTTATGAATGAGTATGGCTTATTGGTTTGCATGCTTGAGTAGGCTCGCTCGACCGCGGATGCGGTGGGGCTTTATCACATTAATCGCAATGGCTCTACATATTCCGCTATTTTATAAAATGGCAATTACGCATTTTCCGTAGGGCGGTGAGGGCAGGATTCGCAGAACTTTTCGGCTTTCGCCGGCCGCAAAAGTCTAACTTCCTGGGCGTCAGACTTTTGCGGATTTTGATAGTGGAAAATATGTAATAAAACAGCTGTTTATGAGGTATCTTATTACATATTTATTGTTATAAAGATAATAGCTTTTAGTACTTTTTATATCATTACAATAAGAAATGATTAATTTGAGAAAATAATACGCAAAAGATGATTTTTTTAACGCTGAAAATTTGCATAATACGCAAAAGATGATTATCTTTGCATTGTCAAAATAAAAATAAATAATATGAATTTAACAGACAAAGAAGAAGAGCTTATCCAAGCCATAAGAAATTACAGGAGAGCTTATCCGAACGGCGAGAAAAACTTGGAAATCTACATTATGGACTTGGTTTATGAGCTTATGGAAAATGAATGAACAATCACCCTCCCCGAAAGGGGAGGGCTATTGAAAATATAACAGAATAAACTAAAAAAATATGGAATCGCGTGTTATAGTATCTAACGGTAGTGTTAGACAGGTGTTAGCAGACATTTATGAAGATATTAACTGGGCATATTTGGCCAAAAACTATTTCGGCAAATCACGTAGTTGGCTTTATCATAAGTTCAGTGGTATGAATAACGGAAAACCTGATGACTTCAGTGACGTGGATCGTGAGAAGTTGAAAGGTGCACTTTGTGATATTGCAGATCGTTTAAGACGTACTGCAGAAACTCTTTAATATATAATTTTTATTTTGACAATATAGTGAGGGCATGTCTAAATCATGCCCTTTTTTATTTCTCATATTATTTGTTTACTTTTGCAGTGAGAATTATTATATATGAGCTTATGAAAAAACTTTTATTTATTGTTTTATTGGCTTTATTAAGCCTTAAAGTCAGCGCACAGGCATTGATCACTGATGCCGATGGACGCTATCCGGTTTATTGCACTATAATGTGTTATAATTCATGGGGACAGGGAAATTTTAGTGTTGATTTTAATTTTGGAGGTGGTGAAAAATGGGCGGAAAGCACTTGCAAATTGCTTGATGATAATGGCGACCGGCTTAAATTCACATCTCCAATGGGTGCAGTTAATTATTTTGCTAAAAGAGGATGGAAAATGGTGTCTGCAATCAATAAATATACGGAGTTTATTATGGTTAAATATATAAAAAGCGATAACGATATTACAGTTGGTCTTAAATTCAGACCTTATAAAGGGAAAATAGAAAAAAAGAAATCCGGTGATGATATGTTTGATGCCGGCATAGAAGAATGATGGTTCCGGCGTTGTGATATAGTCTTTCTTGACAGTCGATACAGGCTATTTCGACTGCTGATATGTACTGTTTTGCATGACAATATGGTGCTTCTTGCATATTGATATTGCCCATCTTGTTTTACGTTTGTCAGTTCACCGTCATATACACTTCGGAAATAACAGTCTGAAACAGATTTATGATTGTTTTGATAAAATATATTCAGAATTGATGGTGGATATTTTAATGATTTTTTGGGGGAGATGTTCCTCACGGTGCATCTCCCATGTTTTATATAAATTCTTTATTCTTAATTTCTTTTTAATTATTTCCTTATGTTTGTTTTTTTTCTTACATTTGCATATATCTTTTGATTATTTTAAATCCTTACGGATGGCGCATAATCTGTTAAGGGTAAAAATAAAAATATACAGCTGTTAGAGTTCACATTGAAAGGATGCGCCCTGGATGTGTGAACTCAATTTTTATATGATAGATAACATTGATGCTTTAAACGATTATGTACATATTGTAAATAATCAATCAAAATACTGGATGGTGAGGGCAATGGGCGGTGAATATTATCATGATTTTATTGATGATAAATTCATAGCAATTGGATATAATGAAATTTTATTGAACACAATAAGACAACTGGACGAAGATAGTAACATTGCCAGAAGACAGCTTCGTGAAATTGTTAATAACGTTTATCATGATCGCGAATATAGCCGACCAGGACAAATTGTCTCTCAACTTCTTAGATTCTGTAGGGAAATACAAAATGGCGACATTATTATTATACCTAATAGCAATCAAGAAATAAGTATCTGTCGCGTTATAAGTGAAGCCTATGAAGACGCCAATGCCGAAAGAGGTGATAATAATTGCACCTTTATGAAGCGAATAAGAATCAATGTACTAAAGCGGACAAGAAGATATATGTTGCCACCCAAGGCCCAATTGATGTTTAATTCCAGACATCCTATTTCTGATATCTCACATTACGCGATGTATATTGACGATTCTGTATGTGATTTTTATAATAAGAATGAAGAAACTCACTTGTCTTTAGACATTAATACAGAAAATGAAGTTTCTGCGAACGTCTTTTATAATCTTCAGAAGCTTTTCAAAATTACAGAAGATTTCTGTGCGAAAAATGGAATTGAAGGAACAGCTGATGATGTTGTGATGAAAGTCCAAATGGAGTCTAAGGGTAAGCTGCATTTTATTTCATCAAAAAAATCCTATCTGGCTATATTAGCTCTTGGTATTTTATTTATAAATGGCGGTGGGTTAAAAATAGACTGGGGAGGTTTTCATCTGGATTTGTCTACTGATGGCTTATTCAAAAAATTTGATGAACACATGGACAGAGAGGTTGACCGTGAACTCCGCATGTCAATAAAAAATTCATTAGATTCGCTTGAGATAAAGACACCGGAGGACTATAAAAAAGCAGTGATAGAACTTTATAGAACTCAGAACGAAAATAGGGTTGCTTATTAAGCAGGAAGATAATAGAAAGGAATAAGGATAAGTGCGATAATTATTCCACATATTAAGCCGTTTTTTTCCATCTTGTCGTTTACGCATCCTTTATTAAAGGCACAAGCGACAATTTGGAAAATAAATGCACTTATAAAAGTGATTACTACAAAAGTGCTTGAAAATGCTAATATGTTTCTGATTAATTCGACCATCTATACTTTTACAGTTACAAAGATAATAGCTTTTAGATTTTTTTTGCCGTTTTTTTATAATAATTAAATTATTATTTTAAATAATTCAGTTTAAAAACTTGTAATAACTCATACATTTCCTTTGCCGATTACAAGATAATTCCTATCTTTGCCATCGGTTACAATAGTGAATATATCACTCCTTCGGACATAGGTTAATTGTCCGGCATATTTGTATGGGCATTTTTTTTGCCCTTATTATATCGTATAGGCGGTTGCCGTTCCGTAATAGTTTTGCCCGTTGGGGTGAAGTCACTATTGTAACCAGCGGGATGTGCAGCCGCTTTTCTGTATCTCTGCGCCACGCAGTTCGTGGTATGGTTACAATAGTGCAATATGCAGACAAATGCAATCCGGCGCACGAGCCAGCGCACAGCCACAGTCAGGGACTGGATGGTTGAAAAGGCTAATTATCTTAATACCTGGTATAACGAAAAGAGTGATTTCTATTCTGTGCAAGGAAATTTTTCGGGAAATGGTTTGCCGGTTCGGGAAAAATGCCTATCTTTGCCATCGCTAACGAATGACGAATCATCGTCCCGGATAGAGCATCGGTCATTGCTCAGCATAAGATGCAGGGCTTTTTTTATGCCCTCACTATATCGTACCGGCGGTTGCCGTTCCGTGAATCTTCTTGGCCCTGTTCGGGTGAAGTCGTCATTCGTTAGCAGCGGGATGTGCAGCCGCTTTTCTGTATCTCCGCGCCCGGCGGCTCCGGGTATGCTAACGAATGACGAAATTATGCAGACAAATGCAATCGGGCGCAGTGCCGTGCGCGCCGCCGACATCAGGAGGCTGTTGACGGGAAAGGCACAATCATTATCTAACTGGTATAACGGCCGTAGCGAATTCTATTCTAAACTTTGCGGCTTCGAGGTGACACGCAAGCTCGCAACACGGATTAATCTCTTGACGGTCTTTGTCATGATCGCTGTTGTTGTAGCTTTTCAGCAACCTGTTGTCACACTGACCGCAGCCGCCTGTTCGGCTTGGATAGTATATCGGATTAACGTTGATGATAAAGGATACGACAATGAGAACGATTGACACCGCGAAAGCAGAACGTGCCCTGCTAGATCCGTCGTACATTGATACTAATATCGAACTGATAGCTGACACAATAGACTATGTCATAGAACATTCGATAGACGATCCTGACGACAGGAAGAAAGACGATATGGAATTAATCTATTGTCTGAGAGATTTAAAACAAAGTTTCCAACTTATTAAAGAGTCAAGACATGAATAGCAGATATAACGAATGGCTGAACAGCCTCACAGATGACGAACGTGACGAGGTGGTGATACTTGATGCATATTTTGCCACACGCTCACCATTGCCCGACAAATCGGCGGCAGGTAACGAATATGTTGCCGAACACAAATCAACTCAAGAGATCTCCGACGATCTGTTTTCGATGATGCCGGTATCTTGTAGAATAATATCTAAGTATCTCATACTCAAAGGCTATACGCCGATGACAGATACAGACGGCACACTGAAATGGAGCATCTGGCGCGACATGCAGATGTCCGGACTATTATGACTTTTTCTTAGAACATTTTTTTTTACATTTTTTCTGTCATAGCGGAGCCGTTGTGAAACGGCTTCGTTTTTTGTATTTTTAGCCGGTAAATGTAGTATATATCTTTGTGGAAAAAAGAAATATGATAGTAATCACTACAGGGCTTTCCGGAACATATCTCTCGGCGACGATACCAGATCTCACATTTACCATTGAGGGCTACCGCGCATTGGTCGAGATAAAATCCGACGGTGATATCCTATTTTCTGACTATCTTTTCCCCTTCAACGACGAAATTACATTCGCTGAGCTCTCCGAACTTGTGCAGCCATACGTCCACAGGCGACTCATGGCTGAGCTTACAGTCACCATTACAGAGGAATTTGAAGATAATGAACAAAAAACCACCTCTACACTTACGGCGACGGTGGTATATTGTTCAGCTGATTTTGGAATTTCCAACGCAGAAAGCTTTCTTGCAGAACACTTCCTGACGTTACTCGACGGCGAGAAAGTTACTGCCTTGGGAAGACTCGAGTTTCTGCACTACATAGGAGATGATGATGCATCCGCAACAGCAGAATATAGCGATGGCAGCACTTCCGATTTTACCATTGAGACCTTGACGGGTACCTCAGACTTCAAGACCATCGACGCATCGCCTGATCACTTTGTGACCGAAGGTAAGGAGCTCGTTGCATACACCGTCAAGGCCGGCCAACGCTCGCAGCGATTTGTCATCGACTTCGAACAACCTGATTGTGCGCCAATACTCATGTTTGAGAACTCTTTCGGTTGTGACGAACTCGTTTATTGTACCGGAACACACACGGTTTCGCCGGAATATACACGTAGCACTGCCTACATCAACAAGATGAAGCGCAACTATCTCATTGAGGAGAACCGCGAGTTTAAGGCTGACACAGGTGTGCTGACCTTTACAATGGCAAACTGGCTCGACGAGCTGTTCCGCTCAAAAACTGTTAAGCTCGTAAACTTTTTTGACGGTGAAACAACCGTCGGCAAGGATATTGTCATCACCGAATCGAAGTCGGAATACACCAACGACGATGACGAATTGCCACGGTTCACATTTACCTATACATATTCACAGAAAAATCACAATGTAATAGACCTCAGGCGTGGTGGCAGGATATTCGACAACACGTTTGACCATACATTTAACTGATATTATGGACGAGAAGAAAAGGAAGGTAATGCACTTCACAGAGATGCAGCACTACATAGCTCTCGCCGAGGAGCGCAGGCAGACACTTAATGTCAGAGCGTGGACCAGCGAGGGGAAGATAAACCTTTACAGGGGGTGGCTCGTGCATCACCAATACTGGCGTAAAGGCTTCATCAGGCTGCGCAACCCTGTGAACAATGAGATTAGACTTATACCAGAGATATACATCATAGAAATTAACGGATATAGCATATACTTATGAGCGGAGATATGACATTAATGCCTATTGGCAGGACAAAGGACACCACACGCTATGCCATTGTGCCGTCTGGCGTTGGCGGTAAAGGTTTTCAGGACTCTGTCTCGTCGGAATATGGACAGGATTCATCTCAGGCATTCGACGAAGACGAGATCCTGTCACCAATAGACATCGAGATAAAGGGTAAGCAATATAAATATGTGCCTTTCGGCGCAGACAACATGCTGCCTTTCAACATTAAAAATATGATAGGAAGCAACATGGTCACAAGCCAGTGCCAGCAGTTCAACGTCCTGGCTTGCTATGGCCAAGGAGTCAGATTTATTGACCGCGAGACCAAGCATGACGTTGATGACGAGGAGATACTTGACTTTTGCCTGCGAAATTCGCTGCACGACTGCTTTATGGAGCAATGCACGGATATGAAGTATTTCTTCTTCAGCGTGACCGTAATCATCCTGAACAGGAAGGGCAATAAGATTGTGACTGTTCGCAACAAGGATGCGTGCTATTGCCGGTTCGAATATGCTCCATCAACTAAGTCTGGGAAGATTGAGCATGTCTTTTTCGGCGATTTCCGGGTTGGTTCGCTCGACGAAAACCATATAGAGGTCATTCCTTTGCTCGACTACTGGGACCCACTAGGCGATCTGATGGTGAGAATGGGAAGGAAGCGCGACCCGAACACCGGCTCTAACCGCCCGATGACAAGAGACCGTAAGTTTGCCATCCTGTGCAAGGTGCCGACGCCGGGCACACAGTACTATCCTATACCTTACTACATGAGTATTTTCCGAGATGCCTGGTTTGACATCTATCGTCTCATAGGTATCGGCAAACGCTACATGATAAAGAATACCTCCGCTCCGCGTACACAGATAGAGGTGCATAATGAATACTGGGATAACGTGTGCGACATGGAAGGCATAACCGACGAAGCTAAGCGCATCGAACGTAAGGAAAAGGAGAAACAGGACATAATGAATTTTGTCACCGGCGTCGAGAATGCCGGCAAGGCTATAGTGTCCGGATATTATGTCGACCCTAACGGCAAGGAGAATCGTATGGTCAGAATTTATCCGCTAAATGACGCCTCAAAAAAGGAAGGCGGCAACTGGAGCGACGATATGAGCGAGGCGTCCAATGCTCTGTGCTTCGCTTTCGGTATACATCCTAATCTCGTCGGCGCGACTCCGGGCAAGAGCCAGATGAACAACTCCGGCTCAGACAAGCGCGAACTCTTTACGCTTAAACAGGCTCTCGAGAAACCTATGCACGACGTAATGTGCAAGCCATACCATGTCATCCTGCACTACAACGGGTGGAATAAGAAAGCATCCGTTGATGTGCCGATGATTCAGCTGACGACGCTCGACGAAAATAAGGACGCAAAGAAAACAACAGTGGCTAATACTAATACTAAGGACGATGATACAAACAATAACGAAAAGTGAGTTCGAACGTGTGTTGCCGGTCGGTATGTCATCTAATGATAACGTCTTTGAGATGGTACTCCCAGAGGTGGAAAACCAGCTGTCAATCTTTAACGCCGGTCTGTTGGGAGACGTAGGGGCAAAGATGATAGATGCTGCCGGTACAGACGGAATATTATATTATAATTACATCCGTATGGTTGTCTCTGCAGCATTTGTCGCTGTGATGCGACAGCTTGACCTCGTGCTGACTCCAACGGGGTTCGGCGTCGTGTCCAATGATAATGTGTCGCCGGCGAGCAAGCAGAGAGTTGATGCGCTCGAAGGACAGTTGCGCAAGAGCGAATATGTCAGCCGAGCTATAGTACTGATGTTGCTCAGGAGCGAAGAGTGGGGAGAAACGCAACAGGCCGTTGCCAATATACCCTATATGTTCGACGAATATGACTTTTTCGTAATTCAGCGCAACCGGATGTCCGGTGATGTGGATGAGTGGCTGAAAATAGAGCAGCTAATAAGAGATGCTGACAGACATCTGCGTATGAAGATATCAGATAGCCAGATGGATGTGCTGATGTCTGCCTATCGTAAATCAGGTGATTATATGTCAGATTATCAGAGCATAATATCTTATATTAAAGACTTTCATTATGACTGGTGCTTTGGCAGTCAGACCGATGCCATGGGCTATCCGTTGCGTAAGATTATCTCAACAATGGAGAATCCGGATGCGGCAGAATTATACGGCAATTATCTCAAGTCTGAGGCATATAAATTAAATCATCATGAGACTATTAAAAACACTAAGGACAGCAGCGCCTTCTTTTTCAACGGATAGGAAAAGCGTCAATTTCACCGTGCCTGAATCTTGGCAGGAGATGACAGCAGAACAATTGCACTATACATTGTTTCTGCTCGCTACATTCGCCGATACGGCAGTTGTCAAGACCTATATGTTCATCAGGTTCACTGGTTTACATGTCGTAAAAAGAGACAGGTTCGGCTGGCGATGCTATGTGCGTACAGGATTCTGCGGCATGAAGAGAGTACCGGTGACTTTGGCAGCCTGGCAGATAGAATATTTCCTGAAGAAATTTGATTACATCGACTCGTATGTGGACATGGGCGTCAGGTTGGATGACGTCCGTGGACTGCATGCGGTCGATGTTAATCTTCATGGAGTAAGATTCATCGATTATCTCAACGCCGAGAAATATTATCAGGCTTATTGCGTCAATCAAGATGATCGGTTTTTGCATAATATTGCTCTCGAACTTTATCGTAAAAAGGATGGAAGCAAGGTGAAGAAAATAAGGCTGGATAAGGCACAGCTTCTTGGTGTATTCCTCTGGTATTCATACGCTAAGGATATTTTTGCTAAATCATTTCCGCACTTATTCAAGCGCACCGATGATATGTCAGAAAATGAGGAATACAACTTTCTCGCATCGGTGAATGTACAGATAAGAGCACTCACGGATGGTGACGTGACCAAAGAACAGCAGATCTTTGACACAGACTGTTGGCGTGCTCTTACCGAACTCGATGCTAAAGCACGAGAGACAGAGGAACTCAAAAAACAGATGAAGAAAAAATGAACACACACGACACATTCAACGCACTTGCGTATTTCAAAAACCTTGCAGAACATAATAAACTTGCAAAGGAGTATGACTTTAAACCCTGTTATTGCGCCGGAGTAGAGGGAATTAATGATGTTATTCAGGAGTTCCGGAAGACATCAAATTTTATAATGATTGATGACACAACTTCGCAGAACACTTACAGCAAGGGTGTCAGCTTTTTCGACCGCAATGTATATACAGTGTTTATCTTAGCGTCATACAGATATGACGATATGGAAGACCGAGAGGAGAAGCTCCAACTTTGCCGACGGATATTCCGCCAGATACACAGTAAGCTACTCTATGACAAGGAGACTCTCACTTATGGTGACAGCCTCGAGTACATGGACATGAACTCGATATACTCGAAGGAACTGCCGAAGTATTCGATGAATGGCGTCACCGGTTTATATTTCATGGTCAACAACGATGAACCAGTTGACCTTACTTATAATGCAGATGAGTGGGAGTAATGGAAATATTGGGAAATTTTCGGATAATTTCCGCTAAATGATATGATATGGATAAAAATACCGGCAGACGCAGCCAATCAGACATAGATGCTTTTAACAGAGGATGGGCAAGGTTTCTTGTGGATATACTACAAGAGCAGATCGATAAACTGTCTGTCGGAGACACTGGAAAATTGAGAAAGAGTATTGACCATGCGCTTCACGGCTCAGATACCATCGAGCATAAATTCCTGTTGTATGGTTTATATGTTGCCGCCGGTGTTGGTAAAGGATTTAAACACGGCAATGGCGGCAACCTTTTGTTTATGGATAATGCCTATCGGTCTGAGAACGGTTATGGACGCAAACAAGTCGGTGCCGGATTATCAGAGGACGCAATGCTCGAACCTAAGTTCGAACATATCACCGTACAGCATGGCAAGAATGCCGGCAAGAAGGCAGCCCTGGTCAGAGGAAAAAGAAAACGCGAAGACTGGTTCCTACGCAAGTACTACTATCAACTGCAACGATTAAATGAGAAGCAGGCTGTTATGTATGGTGAAGCATATCAAGGACTTGTGTCGTCATTTCTCGAGGGACTTTTCAGCGCTCTCGACGCGAAGAATCGCATCAGGTCCAACCGGTTTTGATGTATTTTTATTTCAACCATTGTTGATCTATCTTTGCTTTTAAATCATAATATGGGCGATACACTTGACAGCTTAAGAAATAAGTTCGAGCAAATCCGAGATGAACGACGGAAAAACGCGAACACGGCGGAGAGAATAGGCAATGCCTTTCTCGCCTTACTGTCTTTTTCCAATAATATCAATTCTGATAGGTTTCTACGAAAAGATAAGTCCGATTCAACCTCTTATCTGCAAAAGTTTCTTGGAGGTATAAACATTGGGGAATTTGTCGACTCAATGTTAGCAGGAAAAGGCACCGGTATTACGTCTGACGGGCGGATACAGACAAACAGGCTTGAAGTACGTGACTCAATGACTGTTCTGGATTTGATTATAAACCAGATACAGGGCATGGAGTCTGACTATTCATTTTCTGAAACAGGCAGGATAACAAAGGTCGATTTCATAGCGACGGACACATACAAGTTATGGTTAGATAAAAGGACGGACTATGACATCACGAAGTTTCAGGCGAACGATGTGTGCTTCTCGATAATAAACACCCTGCTGACTGGTGGAACAGATTACTACACAAGCTGGATGAGGGTATTGGCTGTGAATACGGCCGACAACGCTATAACCGTTGTGATGTATTCAGACGAAGAAGTGCCAGGAGGCAGGAACTATGCTCCGTTGCCTGGTTACAATGTGACGAGACGTGGTAACTCGGAACTGCCGACAGACAGTGAGACAAACGAACGTTCCCAAAGCTGGCTTTTGTCTTCGAGTGAGGGACGTATAATGTTCCTGACGAATGTATTCAAGCCGATACTTGAGGATTACAATTACGGTCTTGTCATAGGCAGACTGCCGAAGACAAAGGCGTTGGAACAGATACCTGTCTCAGAGAATGACCTCGGTGTGATGGCCGATGTCATTATAGCACAGCACTTCTATGAGTTCGACGGCAACGGCCGACTTGTAACGAAGACAGTGGACAGAGGTGAGTGGGACATGAGTGTGGCTATAAGTACAGAACCTTACAGATATATGACACATGCAAGTGAGAGCACGGCGACCGGTGAAAGCTATGCCATAGTTGAGCAGCACACTGTATGGCACTACGGCTGTAAGTGGGGCTGCATATCTGACAAGACCCTGGAGGAGCCGCGCTGGAATGCGAAGGGCTGGGTGATGTTGGAAGGTGATCCCAACTATTATGTGGAAATAGAGTCATCGGGCGGTTACGCGTTCCGCCGGAGCAATGTGGATACGGTTCTAACGGCGAGGGTGTATTATGGCAATACGGATATCACTTCCGATGTGGTGTCGACGGTAGGATATGACTGCGAATGGGCGCGTGACACAGGAAAGCCCGGGGACGACAACGTCTGGACCCCTGAATATGCAGGAGACAACAAAAACGCAGTACATGTGGATAACGGAGATGTCCACGGTATAGGAGCCGGCTTCGGTATAGACTATAAGGCAGTGACCTTTGTCTGTACGGTGACGATACCTGCAGGCGGAGAGAGTACGAAAACAAGAAAGATAACAGGACAGATTAAATTTGGATAAGTATGGCAATAAAGACACAGAGCCGAAGTATAGTGACGACGGTAGATCCGCTGTCGTTACATTACGGTATAAGCATACTGAGTGGAAATAGCGTGCAGACATACAACAACGATACGAAGGAGTATGAACCAGACAGGAATCTCGTGCCCTTGATAGTCATGCCGTATGTGGAGGCCTACGATCCGGAAGGCGTGCAGAACGGTGCGCAGACCCTTACCGGTGTGGAATGGTATGACGGAGTTCCGGCCGCCGACTATTCCAACAGGATAACGGCTGATGGCAATTATGAGACAGGCACGGGCACTTCGGGATTTCCAACCGGTGCGCTGAAAGTGAAGAAGAACATTCCGACAGACAAGCCTATGCAGCTGTTCTGCGTGACTAACTTCGACGACAAGAGGACCGGACGTACAGTGAAGCTGGAGATGTGCATAAAGCTTTATACGACCGTGTATGAGAGCAAGAACTACAAGGTTACGTTGGACTGTCCCGCCAGTTGGAAGATAAATCCTCTTGACGAGACAACATGGAAACATACCATCACAGCGCAGCTTTACAGTGGCAGCACGGCCGTGGATGACGCTCACGTAGCCTATTGGTGGAAGGTGAAAGAGGATGGAGATGACGAATGGCGCGACATCACAACCGATGATGAGAACACGTGGCTAACCTGTAAGAGCGGTGGAGTAACAGTGCGAACACTCACATTTGACGCCCGTAAGATAAAGTCTGCCTCGTTCAAGGTTACGGCGGCATACTATGAAGGCTCCCGTCCGGCAACAGCCACGGATGCATCCATAACGGATGAGACGACAGTGGATGTGTCAATGCCGCCCAGTCTGACAGTAGAGCAGATACAGACAAAGGGCGCCCGCATGAGCTACGACTTCTCTACGGAGGTAGGCTTCAAGGTATTGATAAGGACAAACCGTTCCACGGTGACAGATGAGCAGACGTCCAGTCTTTTCAAAATACAATGGAAAGGTCAGAGCACCGGAGGCTCGGCGGTGTCGTTGGGGACAGGCAGGGAGATAAGCTTCGTGCCAAAGAGCAAGGGTTTCGATCCCTCAAAGACGCTGAAGGTATGGGCGGAGGTGTCGATGTATGCCTATTCGACCGTTAAGGCTGGCACAGGCGGGGCAGAACCTACGTTCACTCCCGTATATGAGTAAGGTAATATTAACATAAAAAGATACGAGGATATGTATATACTTGTGAAAAAAGAGAACGTGAAGAATGAGGAACTCTTAAAAATGTATCATGAGCAGATGCCTGACGGTAGACTGATACTCCCTATGTCAGACATGAAGATGTTAGGCAGCGTGGCCGAGTGCGAGATAGTGGCCACGGCGTCAGAGCTGAAAGACAGGATTAACGGAAACGTAAAAGAGGAGGAATGACATGGCACAGGAAGTACAGGCAGGACTGAAGCTGATAGCCGTAATGGACGGCACATCAATAAACGGATATCTGAGAGTTGAGAACACACCGCTTATACAGAGGTACAACGATGCTGGAGTATTTACCCCGAACTATGAGACACTGGCAGAGAACTCACGTCCGGCGGTAGTGCCGATACTGACCGATGTCTCGACCGGCTCACTGATGACGCCCCAGTCGCTTACGTGGAAGTATAACGGAGTTGTGCTGACCTTTGGCAGTAACAACCTTTCGACAAACTCAGGTATGGCCGGCGTATTCAAGAAAGTGACGAACTATAGCACAAACTATGGTAGTACGGCAAAGACTGTGGAGGCGTTGAGAGTAATGAAAAATCTTGTGCCACTGTCAGGCTACGATAATGACCGCATAAGTGTAAGCGGCACGATAGAGACCGGCGGTAACAGTATAAGTTTCAACGAGATATCTACAGAGGTGATCATACAGAAAAGTACGGGAAGCACATTTGACCTTGTGATGGGTGACGGAACGCTGACGCAGGACACAAGGGAGCTGACCATGGATGCGTCGTTGTGGAACGAAGGTAGTGAGGTGACCGATCTTTCCGGCTACAGTTTCGAGTGGAAAATTGTGAATGCGGACGGGACTGAGACCGGCCTGAAGAACTCAAGCACGACGCACACACAGAAAGTGACGGCAGACGACGTAGATTTCCAGGCCAGGATAAGATGTACGTGCAAGAAAGGTTCGGACGTAGTGGCGACAGCTTTCGCGACAGTGACGGACCTCAGTGATCCCGTATATGTACAGTTCAATATTACCGGTATAGACGGGACAACCGTAAAGAGCGGGCAGACAGCCGTCGTGACACCTGTCGCGACACGCCGGGACAGCGGTGATACGGTGAGTACCGGTTCGTGGAGTTGGCAGACTCAGGACAACGCAGGTAAGGATTTCACACTTACAGGTAAGAGCGCATCCACCTTCACCGGAACAAACGCAAGCGTGACCTATACGGACATGGTGCGCGCCGGATACGGAATGAACATATATGTAAGTACAGACATAGCTCTTTAGTGGGCTTGTCCAAAAATAAGACGGAAAGGGTAGGAACATGATAAGCAGTTCAATTACACTCGTAGCTTTCAAGGAGCAGACAAGGTATAGCATCAAATGCTCTACAGGTGATACTATTCCGACAGACAGTTCTGAAAAACCGCTGGGACGGGTCCTGATCACATTCTGGAAGACGGACGAGGACAACAATATGACACAGGAGACTGCAAACTTCGTTACATCCTCGATAACGAGCACCGACAGCACTCTTGGCTATATTGGTAGATCCAGTTCTGTCAACAGCATAGATGAGACATCGGCACTTAAGGACTTTGATGGAAAAGGAAAGACTCTGACAGTGACATGGTATGATAGGGAGAACGGCAACATCCTTGCAGTACAGTCCTACGGGATGGCAAAGCAAGGCGAGGCCGGTGACAGCTATGAGTTCATTTATAAGCTCACGGATGTGAATGTGGCTCCGTCGGTTCCTGCCATCACGTCTCAGACGGACGGATACGTACCGTCGGGATGGACCGGAGAGCCAACGGGCGTGAGCATGGAATATCCATATGAGTGGGTGTGCTTCCGTCATAAAACATCCGGTGTGTGGGGCAGTTTCACAGGCTCGGCCTCCGACAAGACGAAGGCTGCGTTGTGGGCCAGTTACCAGAAAGGCATGAACGCCAACCTGCTGTTGCAGACAAAATTTGAGAATATGGCGGAGATGGATAAGTGGGAATATATAGATGGTGACATTACGGAGTCTGGCTATGCCGGATACAACGCTTTTGTCGGAACCGGTAATGTACAGGCATCATATAAGGATATTCTCCGTCAGGTCATATATCGTAGTGCAACGGACAAAATTGTAGAATCCGGAAAATGGTACACTTTGAGTTTCTATGCAAGGCAGACGGGTGGCGGAATATCCATCCCTGTGAACGTCACATCCACCGCCTATGGCTTTGCGTTCAAAGACGTATATCTCAAGACCGGCAATACGGTGACACTGACGGTGAGAGGTTATTGCAACGCGCAGGCACTGGCTGAGAAAAGGTATCTCAGGGTGTATCTGTTCAAGCAGACGGACAGTGGCTCATGGCTGGAAAACACTTTTGCCGATATAAAGACAACGGCTTCCTCCTCGGCAAGTATGATACTGAGCGCAAGGACCGGCGGTGTGTATAAGATACAGGCATATGTGTATCCCAATACGAGCAGTGGCAGCCCTACAACGGCTTCAGCTACGGTTGAGTCGTACACCCTGGATAGAGGCGGAGAGATGATGACTTTCATCTACCCGTCGTTGATTGATTACACTGCGGGTGGATATAAAGACGGTTCTCCGACGCTCCTTTCCTCAGACGGAAACACGACATGGAAACTTACGACGGAATGGGTACGGCACTCATATACATTCAGGACAAAGACGAGTATCTCTGGTGCGCAGAATGTTCTGTGGAGACTGGCGGAAGGTAGTAATGACGCACTTATCTGTATGCCGAAACTTGAGGAAGGAAAGACTGCTACTGCATACGTGCCTCATGACAGTGACAACAGACAACCTGTTTATACTTTAGCGCTGAGTACTGGTGACACGGTAATGTGCACTCCCAACGCAAAGCTGAAGACACAGACACTTACTGTCAGTCTCAGAAAGGACGACACTCAGGTACAGATGTATAAGCCCAAAGTGAATGTGTTCGATGATAAGGGACAAGTGATATACAGTTACAGCAATACAGGCAACTCGGCACTTACGAGTCTGGATATAACAACAGTGTTTAATTCGGCTGTGAGTAAAGGTGTGGCTCCTCAGGGCATTCAGGTGACGGTACAGAATTCACCGACTGCCACATTTGTCGTCAGCGGCACCTTCTCAGTATCGTATGAAGCACCAACACCGTTCCTTAGAAAGGAAACGGTATGGGCACGGTCCTTGAAATTCAATAACGGGGATATCATCCTCATAGGTGGCAAAGTGGATGCCGGCAGTGTGTTCCGGTGGGCTTATCCGATAAGCGGGAATTCATCGGTGTCGCCAGCCACCGACATACAGAATAATCCGGGTACAACGAAATGGGTTGCACTTGACTATTTCAATATGATCGCAACTAATCTTCTGCTGGCAGAAGGTGCTAATATCGGTGCATGGTATATAAACAAAGGAAAAATTGTCTCAACCTTGGACAGTACCCAGAAGAACAAGATAGAGTTGGATGCAGCAGGAAAAGTGATAAGGGTGACCTCGTCATCTTCAGGTGGCGACTTCTCTTTTAATAGGAACCGTGGCTCGTCCTTAACGATAGATGCAGAGGATGGTACGGTGACAGTCAGTGCCGCAGACAACAGCAGTAAGGCAAGCTATATGTCGCCCTCCGGAATCTTTGCGAACGGTGTGGAGACGATGACGGTTCCCTCTACATCTGGAGGTAATCAGTGTGCTTCGATGGTAGCCGTGGGAGAAGGAGACAGTGACGATGATATATACAGTAGGGGAACCGATGACAACGCTGTGATAGGTGTTTACGGTAATGCAGGCAATAGTGGTACTGCACCGAGTTATGGCGGAATGTTTGTGAATCTGCGTGTACATGGATTCATGCCGGGAATAACGTACATAAAAACCACTGCAACGTCATTTAATCTTACGGATACAGCAACAGTGGTAATGTGTTCTTCTACCGGCAGATGTCTCACATACCTTCCGGCATCCATGCGCGACGGGCAGGTAGTACTTCTTGAACAGATAGGAACCGGTTCGATGCGAATATATGCGAGTGGTGGTCAGAAGCTTCGTACCGGAGCAACTGCGGCGAGCTATTTTGATGTTTCAACGGGTCAGACGGTAATAGCCATATTTGAAAAGGGATTCGGAACAGAAGCCTGGTGCTTAAACAGAATAAAATACTGATGATATGAAACAATATGGATATATGGAAGGCGGGTATCTTCATGCAAGATACATCGAACCTAAAGTAATTGTGGAGAAGGATCCTGATGGGAACATAAAGCCCCGTACAGTGAGTGAGGATGAGCAGGCGGCAGGATTGTCGGAGATATGGAAACCTGTTGATGCGATAGACGAAGTACAGATGCAGAGCGTAAAAGAATATGTGTACATAGAACCGATACCATACGATGCCGGGGATCACATAGCGTATAGGTACGAGGAACGTTTTGACGTACAGAGAGTCCGAGAAGAGATAGATGTAGAAAAGAACCAGCTTGCAGGTAGCGACTATAAGATAATCAAATGTTACGAAGCCTCACTTACAGGAGGAAATCAGCCTTACGATATCGTGGCATTACAGAAAGAGAGGCAGGCTTCCCGGGATAGAATTAATATGTTGGAATCTTTACTGACGGACAACAAGGAATAGGTTACATATGGATGGAGTGGTAGAGATGATACTTGCCTTTGCCGGGGCGTTCGGTGGGCTGAGTGCTTTGAAGTTTCTCTTTTTTATGAAGCCGGAGAGCCGTAAGGCCAAGGCAGAAGCTGATATCAAGGAAATAGAGGCAGACGAGAAAGAGATGGGTGTGATGAAGAGCCTTGTAGAGAGTCTCCGCAATAGGATAGAGCAGCAGGATGCTAAGATAAAGATTCTTAATGATAAGGTGGATTATCTTTACAGGGAAAAACATAAACTGGAAGAGGAGAACAACAGGCTTGTTAAGGAAAATGCCATATTGAAGATAAATATGGCGGAGATATCAAAGAACATTTGTATGAGACCAGACGATGAATGTCAGAGGAGAAAGCCTCCGAGAAACAACTGCCGGCTTGTACGGTTTGCGAAGGGATATTATGATAATGAACCTGGAGAAGCTGAAAGGTTCTTTGATTATGAAGATAACAATAAAGAGGAAAGGAGGAAACATAATAAGGATGCGGACAACGGAGTATCTGAAGAAACTGATAGAAACTGACAGTGGAATAAGCAGTAAGAGTTTCTTTCTCGTTGCGGTGACACTGATCGGTTGCCTGTTATTGCTGATTGTGGGTTTCGTGCTGGTTGTAGAAGTTGTGAGAAACGGTACTATTCAGACAAATCTGAACGGCCTGGCAGCATTTGTAGGTAGTGTGGCCGGACTGTTTGCTACTGCAGGGGTAACGAAGGCTTGGAGTGAGAGAAAAGAAGATAAGGACAAAAATAAAAAATATGAAATCAAGTGAAATTCTAATCCAGAAAATAAAGGAGTTTGAAGGCCTCAGATTGAAGTCTTATAAAGACTCTGCCGGTGTATGGACAATAGGATATGGACATACAAGAGGAGTTAAGCCGGGTCAGGTTATAACCGAGAAACAGGCAGAGAGCTTGCTCCGAGGCGACCTTCTTGGTTCAGAAAAGTATGTCAATGGTTTAGGTTTGTCATTCTCGCAAGGTCAGTTCGATGCCCTTGTTGACTTTGTATATAACCTTGGTACAGGTAGCTTGGGTAGATCTACGCTTCTCAAAAAAATATGTGCGAAAGCTCCTACATCTGAAATTCAAAATGAATTCAAAAGGTGGGTTTACGCCGGCGGTAAAAAATTACCGGGACTTGTAAAAAGACGCGCTTGGGAAGCTCAGCGATGGGTTGAATAAATTGAAGTATTATGATATATGAAAATAGGTAATTTTTTCATCATAGTTGTATCGGTGGCAGCTGGCCTAGTGATAGGGCAGCTGCTGCCACCATTTTTGCATTGCAAAATCGAGAATAAGGCTTTGGGCGATGAGCTCATAGTCATCGATACAATACCATACAAGGTGCCAGTACCAGTCGATTCTACTGTCACAAGGTATGTGACTGTTACTTTGCCCGTAGTAAGGGACACTCTCTGTGATACCATCACATATGTTGACTCTGTGCATCACGATAGTACAGATGTCGTTATACCAATAACGCAAATCGAGTATAAGGATAGTACATACCAGGCATGGGTTAGTGGATACCGCCCACAACTGGATTCAATCAAGATCTATCAAAGAACGATAACCAGAACCGTCATCAGAAACGGAGGACGCTTCGGAATCGGTATTATGGGTGGATATGGGTTCGGTACCTCAGGTCCTTCTCCGTTTGTCGGAGTTGGTTTCTATTATAGGATTTTTAATTTTTAAATAAAATTGCCATGCCAGGGAATAGTCAGGAATTCATTACGATAATCAAGCTCAACTCAGAAGAAGCCAAGAACAATCTTGAGCAGTTGAAGAAAAGAGTCGATGATCTTACTGCTGCTCGAGATAAGGCTCTTGCTGCTAAGAGTGATACAAGTTTTCTGAAGAGTATCGACAAGGATCTTAAAAAAGCAAGGGCGGAGCTTAAGGCATACGATACAGACATCAACAAGACTATATCTACGATAAACAATTTGTCGAAGGCTTCTGTCGGTGAGATTGAGACAGCCATGCGTGCTATTCGGCGACAACTGAAATCAACGTCAAGTCCAGAGGAATGGCGGGAACTCTCGTCATATCTTGACTTGTGTAAGGAGAGACTCGATGATATTAAGTCTTCGGCAACTCAGACTGACGCGATGTTTGAAAAACTGTCGTCAAGTGGAAGACTTGTTGCTTCTGTAATCAATAATATAGATAATGCGTCTATATCGTCACTTGAGGCAGCGCAGGCAACGATAGAAAAGAGGTTGCAGACACTGAACCCAAGTTCCTCTCAATACAAGGAGCAAAATCAGAACTTGCTAAAAATAAAGGCTCGACTGAATGAGATTTACGCTAAACAGAAACTTGTTAATACGGTAATCGATCAATATAATGCCGAGCTTGAGAAGGCTGGTCAGCAGACAATGAAGGTTGCAAGTAATACGGAGCTTGTAAATAGAACTCTCAAATCTTTGGATAAGGCATCCATACGAGACCTGCGCTACTCTCTTAAGATAATCAATGATGAGCTTCAGGGAATGAATCGTGGTACTGAGGAATTCCGTCAGATGAGCGCACAGGCGAAACAGCTTAAGACGCAACTCAAAGCTATAAGTGATGAAGGTTCTGCTCAGGATTCGTGGATTAATAGGCTGGCAGACCGCTTTAACCGTATGCAGACATTGGTCTTTACTGTTATTGCATCAATTACCGGATTGTCTCTCACCATGAGAAAATCTATTCAAGATTTTCTGGATATGGATACAGCAATGTCTAATGTCACTAAATATACCGGACAGACAAAGGATGAGGTCAATCAAATGAATGAGGCCTTTAAAAAGATGGATACACGTACCTCGCGCGAACAGCTCAATGAATTAGCGGCATCTGCAGGACGACTTGGCATCTCTAACGAAAAGATGATTAAGGAATTTGTCGATGGTGCTGACAAAATTCAAGTTGCTCTCGGCGACGACCTTGGCGAAAATGCAGTACAGGCAATTGGTAAGTTAGCGCAGATGTTCGGCGAAGACAAGACTAAAGGACTTCGAGGTGCAATGCTCGCCACCGGTTCTGCAATAAATGAACTTGCGCAGAACTCGTCGGCATCTGCCGGCTATATGGTTGACTTTACATCTCAACTATCAGGCGTTGCTATACAGGCGGGCATCACGCAGAGCGAGATGCTCGGACTTGCATCGGCGCTTGATCAGAATCAGCAAGAAGCTGCTACTTCAGCGACAGTTTTCTCACAGTTAATCACCAAGATGTTCCAAGAACCGGCGCGCTTTGCCAAGATAGCAGGCCTTGAGGTAAAGGAGTTTTCGCGTATAATGAAGGAGGACGCTAATACTGGTCTCATAACTTTCCTTGAAGCTATGCGTTCGAGAGGTGGATTCGATGCGATGGCACCATTATTCAAGGAGATGCAGCTCGACGGTACACGTGCTGTCGGTGTGCTGTCTGCTGTCGCCTCGCATCTTGACCAAGTTCGAGAGGCACAGGCACTTGCCTTCCAGGCATACAATGACGGAACAAGTGTAATTAAGGAGTTCAATGTACAGAATGAAACTGAGCAAGCGAAGATTGATAAGGCTAAAAAGAAATTCCATGACCTGTCTATCGAACTGGGAGAAAAACTTCTACCTGTTATGCGGTATGCCGTTACGACAGGTACTTTACTTGTTAAAGGTTTGTATAACCTTATAACTTTTACTGCGAAGTACAAAATAGAGATAGTTTATCTGTTGACATCTATAGGCCTACTTACCGCAACATACAAGGCTGCATCTATCAGTGCAGGACTATGGTATCTCAAGGAAAACGCCTTACTCCTGCTGCACCGCACACATAATGCTATCATTAAGGCGCGTGTAGCTATTATCGGTACTCTACGTGTCGCAATGGCGTTATTGACTGGTAACGTCTCTAAGGTAGTTAAGGCGATGGAAGCTATGAGGGCAGCTAGTCTAAGTAATCCTTATACTGCATTGTTAGCTGTTATCCTGGCTCTTGGATATGGCATCTATAAATTGTGTAATTACTTTAAACAGAACAGCGAAGAAGCTAAACGTAATGCAGAAGCAGTACGACAGATACGCGACAGTTACAATGACTTAAGGGATATACAGAAAGAGGCGTCGTCATCTCACTCAGCAGAGATTGCGCAGATACGGACGTTGCGCAACATCCTTGAAAATGCAAACAACAGCCTTCGAGAACGCCGCAAGGCCCTTACCCAACTAAAAGGCATTGTACCACAATACCATGCATCTCTTACAGCTGAGGGTAAACTCATTAATAACAATACATCAGCACTTGATGAATATATAAAAAATCTTCGTAAGGCAGCCTTAGCTCAGGCTGCGATGAATAAAGTCGCCGGCTTAGAAAGTGCACTCATGGATAACGCTAATCTTAAGAGTAATCGTGAGCAAAACCAACAGGTGATGCTCAAAAGGCTCAGAGAGAGGGGCTTTGACCCACGAACTCAGGAATACCGACGTTATACGACGGGTGGAGGTGGATTTATTAGGGATAAGGAGACCGGCACTTTTTTAAAGCATCTTAATGATAAGCAACTCGATGAGTTGGATGCCATTATGAAAACATATAATTACAACATCGAGCGCATTGAAGCATATACAAAAGCTTCCGAAAATATAAACAAACGTATAGACACCGTACTGGATCAAGTTGATAAGCAGGGTGCATCTTTAGTTGATGCAGTCGCTTCTACCGGCACATCCACAAGTTCGGTGCCTATAACATCAAGCGTTGACGAAAATGAGCTGAAGAAACAAGAGCTTGAGCGTGAGAAAAGATATAAAAAGGCTCTGAAGGATAGAGAGACAGACCTGAAGACATCATTGATTGCCCTCGATGCGCAATATACATCTGGCGAAATCAAATATACGGAATTTATTGAAAAAAGATACAAGGCTCTGCAGGATGGTTACGACAAGCAACTGGAGCTGATGCGAAATTATAATAAGGCAGACACCTCGGAATACGATAATGTTATCGCAAAAAAACAGGAGGCTGACGCTGATTATCTTAAGAGTAAAACCGCGCTCGAATTGAAAGATCTTGAGCGCCAGAAGGCCATAGAACAAGCAAAGATAAAATCTCAATATAACGATTCGTCTAATGAGATGTATCTCAATGAGACGGCTCTTAACGAAGCCCTGTTTCAAAGCGATATGAATTATCTTAAAAAGAAACAGCAGTTGTATAAAAAGTCGGCCGAAGAGTACCATCAGATAGAGTTGGAAATCAACGATGCTGAAGAAAAACATAAACTTGAGCAGGAAATGTGGTATCAGACCACATTCCAAAAGATGCAGCAAGAATATCTCCAACAAAACTCTTCGTCTCAAAAAACTATTGAATTAAAAAATCTTGAAGAAATCCATCGCAGAGGACTTGCAACTGAAGAAGAGTATCAACAAATGCGTCTCGCTATCATTGCCAAATATTCGGAAAGGGCTAAAACGGAAGAAGAAAAAACGCGTGATGCCGCTAATCTTGCATTGTCTATCGCGAAAGATAGAGCAGGGGTGAGTGATAATAGCACAGACCCTACTAATGCCTTTGCTGCTGTTAACGATATATTCACATCTGTTGAGCAGCAGAAAAAAGTGAATGAAGAGCTGAAGAAAATGTATGAGGAAAATTGGATGAATTATGAGCAATACCAGCAGGCTATAAATATTAATGATGAAGAAAATTGGAAGAAGCGTTTGCGAAATGCCATTAAAGTCTTAAATGGAATTAATAATATGTTATCGCTTGTGTCATCCTATTCTCAAGCGTGTGCAGATGCGGAGACAGCAAAGATACAGGCAGAATATGATAAGCAGATAGAGGCAGCGAAAAACAACTCGTCGAAGCGTGAAAAACTGGAAAAAGAGCGAGATGAGAAGATTAAAAAGGCGAAAAATGAAGCAAACAAAAAAGCAATGCCTATACAGATTGCTCAGGCATTAGCAACAACAGCAATGAACGCATTATCCGCCTATGGCGCAGTATTACAACCTTCTCAACCTTGGACTGTACCACTTGCATACGCAGCCGCTGCAGCCGCAACCGCTGCCGGTATGTTGCAAGTCGCAACAATAAAGAAACAGCAGGAGGCACAGAGTGCCGGTTATTACGAGGGTGGTTTTACCGGAGGTAATAACTATCGCCGTGAAGCCGGCGTCGTCCACGAAGGCGAATTTGTCGCAAATCATAAAGCTGTCAACAACTCCGCCATCCGTCCTGCTTTGCAACTCATTGACTTGGCTCAGCGTAATAATACTGTCGGCAGTCTGACTGCATCCGATCTGTCAATGGCATTGAGACAAGGTAATGGCTCTGTTGTCGCAGCACCCATCGTTAATGTGACGACAGATAATGCAGAACTTAACACTACGATCAGTGCCTTGAATGAAGTATTAGGAACGCTCAATGTTGTATTATCTTCCGGAATCCGGGCATCAGTCTCAATCGATGGTACTGATGGTGTCGCTTATAATCTCAACCGCTACAACAGAATGAAAGGTCGAATATGATTGAATTATACCTTAACAAACAGAGGGTCTATACAGACACCTCTCAAGACATTAAGCTGACAAAAGAAAATCCGTTTTTTACACAATCAGGCAGTTATACACTTGATGTAGTACTGCCTATGGATATCCTTGAAAACAGACAGTTTTTCAAGAATTTACAGCTTTTGCAGACATCAAAAAAAACAGAGAAAATGACGGCCACACTTGTTGTCGACAACAATCTGCTACTGTCTGGTTCGGCTGTTGTCAACTCTATATCGGACAAGCAGGTTAAATTACAACTGTTGGGCGGTAACTCGGATGTAAATTTCATCGCAAAGAACGGCGACATATACATCGACGAAATAGACTATGGTGAGATAGAAGTATATGATGGTAAAGGTTACACGTTCGCAGGTGAACGAGGAGGAATACCATACAAAGGATATACCTATATTGCCGGTGAATGGGATTCTTATTCCAAACCAGCAATGGGTGATGTGTCCGAGTATGTCCTGATGCCGGTATATGATGAGTCGAAAGAAGAAATTAAGAATGTGACAAGATTATCTCTTGATAAGGGGGATTCAAAGCCGTACATATACACGCATGGCGATGCAATTATGCCGAATCTGATGATGATTATTCGTAAAGTTGTTGAACATTTCGGGTACAGACTTAGCATTAATGATGTCGATGTATCTCCATGGAATAGACTTGTCATCTGCAATGCGCGTAAGACGCTCATAATTCAGGAAGCCTTACCGCATTGGACGGTTTCTGACTTCCTGACGGAAGTACAGAATTTTTTCAACTGTACATTTGTTTTTAACGAAAGCGACAAGACCGCAGAACTAATAAGCAATATCAGCTACTTCGACAAAGGCATACAAAGCTATGAGCCACTTGATGAATATACATCAGACGTTTCAGACGAAGACGAGGAAAAGACACAGTCGTTAGGATCCTCAAATATTAAATTCGACGTGTCTGATTCCGGCACACACCTTTATGATTGTCTTAGCGATGATGTACTGTCTGGTTATGAGCGGAAAAAATATGATTCGTATGACGAACTACTGCGTGACTTCAACAGCTTGAGCGAGGATGATAAGAAGAAGTATTTTTTCGTTTGTCCGGAAGGATTCTTTATTTATAAGACAAACGATGCGCCTGACGTACCGACGGATTCTGAAGGAGATGGCAGCTTTGGGGGTGGTAGCTCGTCAGGATCATCCGGTGATGACTCAGATGATACCTGGTATATCGGTCAAGTTAATCAGTTCGGAGCAATTATACGAAATGAAAAGATTGACGAATATATCTCACTTAAGATATGTCCTGTCGGAATTACAACTGAACAGATGGCTGGTTATTATGTGGAGGCATCTCCATCAGGCTCAACGGGGCATGGAGCCGTTTATGAAAAAGCATGGGAGACAGAGGTGCAGATGCCATCGTTGAAAAATGAAAAAGGAGATATCCCCACCCGTGATTATACTAAGGTAGTCTGGGCTGGTATATCCGGAACACAAGACATCAATGAGGAGACAACCGCGGAAGATCGTATGCAAGTGATGTTCGTCGGTACACAACTTCAGTACATCAACAAGCCTGGATATACGGATGCGTCAAAAAAAGTGCCATATCCGATGCCTTTTACCGACTATCGTGACAAGGCAATTAATCTTGCAGATTGCGGATATCAGAACGTGCACGACTCTTGGTCGTTGGCATTATCTAATTGTAGTGCGGATCATTTTCTCGGACAGTTGCATCAGAACAATTATCTCGTTAATACACAGACCGAGATTCAGATACAGTTCGAGACAGATTCCATTCCAGATGTGCGCAAGATTTTCATTTTCAAAAACCGCAGATATGTCTGTGAAAAGTTGGAATTGACTGTCGGAGAGAAAGGCCTAGATAAGCTCGTCAAGGGATATTTCTTCGAAATGTTATAGTGCACCTTTGAAATGCTTTGCCTTATCATCTACACGGCTCGACTTAAGATATCTGTTGGTAACAGATATATCTGAGTGGCGAGCCTGGTCGCGCGCAATTACGATTCCCTCAGCGTTCGCGAGGTCACGGATGCCGGAATCCTTAAGGCTGTAGAACTGGTAAGTCTCCGGAAACCTTAGAGCCGAACGGACCTTCTTCCATTCCAAACGCAGTTTATTAAAGTATATCTGTGTATTTCCTGGCTTCATTCCATCACTAAACAGATAATCTCCGGAAGGATGATCAAATACATTCTGCCTAATCATCTCCTTTATAAGTACATCATTAAGGGCGACAGTCTGTCCTTTCCTGTTCTTGGAGACCGACGATGATACATATACAGTCTGTTCGTCCACTCTTATATCACCAATCTTAATATATCGCAGTTCATCCGGACGGATAAATGTGTAATATTCCATCATGCATGCCAGATAAAAGGGCGGGTTTCTCTCTCTCAAATAATCGCCTAGCATTTTAAGCGCAGCCGGTGACAATGGTTCACGGAACTTGTCCGTCTCGCGCAGCATGTGTATCTCCTCGACAGGATTGTCTGGTATATACAATCTTTCTTTTAGCCATGTGCATAACGTGGATAACCATGTCCTGTAATTGTTGCGAGTCGTAGAAGATACGTTGTCGTCAAACATCAGGTAGTCCAGGAAGTCGATTATCAGTTTCTTGTCAAATTGATAAACGTATTTTATCTTGATTGTTCCAACTTCTGACAGAAATTTATTAAGTTTTTTTAACCTGCTGAGATAATCAATGCCTGTTTTCTTCTTCATCACGCCCTTATCACATTCGGCCGATATATAACTCTTATATCGTTCGAGCACTACGGACAGCTCTGTGTATTGCCGCGTCCTTCCGCCTTGGGTGAATGGATTCCAGCCGGCTATCAGTCGTTCATATATATTATGGATAAGGATCGACGCCATTGCCTCCCGTTCCTTGTGTGTCTTGTAACGATTTAGCATATATTTTTTCCGGCGCATCCCATCTTTGGCCGGATCGAAGGCGAAAAAATCTACATACCATGATTTACCTTTATGGAGCTTAGGAAGAGTGAAAGATACTATATCTTTACACGTGAGGCTTTTTGAAGTGTTAAAAAACATTTTTTTTACATTGTCCGGCGAAGCAGCCAATGTAATGTTAGTTATAATAGATTCCGAGTTTTGTCCCGTTGTAAAATCGGGAAGTGCCCGAAAACCTGTGATATCAGGTGTTCCGGGCACTCTTAGTTGCGGAGGCAGGACTCGAACATGCGACCTCCAGGTTATGAGCCTGGCGAGCTACCAACTGCTCCACTCCGCGATGTGTTATTTTTCGCTGCAATGTCATTTCTGAATTGCGAGTGCAAAATTACTGTTTTTTATTGGAATATGCAAATTATTCGGCTGCTTTTTATGTATTTATTGAAGATATTTTTGCGGAAACACTAAAAACATAAGGCATATTTTGATTGCAGTAGATAGGGCGTAAGCCGGCTATTGCGCTGTTAATAAGCACGTTACATATAACGATATGACCATAGATATATGAAATGTCCGGGGCAAAAAATATTTTGGATAAATGGTATAATTTTTGTTATGACAATCTGTTATTCCGTATTTCACATGATTTAAGAACCGAATTTACCGGTAGGATTATTAATAAAATGAATCTGAATGTTTGCGGATTCCCGACGTTCTAAGTATCTGTACGTCCTCGGCGCGTGCTGTTTTCATGACATTGCGACACGGTTGCGATGGCGGTTTCTCATCAGTCTATTGTCCGGTTTTCTTTCGTTGGCATAAAAGTGTGATAGTAGAAAATTCATAAAACCATGTGTTTTTATTTGCATATATAAAATTAATATCTTATTTTTGCACATGTAGCATGTTATGTGCATACATATGAAATTAATGAAATAATAACAATGTATGTCAGTATCTAAAACACGGCAGAAACTTGTAGATGTTGCGCGGCAGTTGTTTGCAAAGAATGGAATTGCCAATACAACCATGAACGACATAGCAGTCGCATCAGGAAAAGGCCGTAGAACACTTTATACATATTTTAATAGGAAGGAAGATGTTTATTCGGCAGTAATAGAATCCGAATTAGAGCGCTTGTCTGATAAGCTGGACGAGGTAGCCGCCATGAAAATACGTCCTCAGGACAAGATAATAGAACTGATATACACGCATCTCAGTATGATAAGGGAGACGGTTGTGCGTAACGGAAATCTTCGTGCCGAGTTCTTCCGTAATATCTGGATGGTTGAAAAGGTCCGTAAGAATTTCGATGAAGACGAAATCGAGCTTTTCCGTAAGGTTTATGCAGAAGGCAAGGCCGACGGCGAATTTGATATAGAGGATGTCGATCTGGTGGCGGACATCACTCACTATTGTATAAAGGGCCTTGAGGTGCCGTTCATATACGGGCGTCTGGGACACGGCATGACAGAGGAGGCAAGTAAACCTCTTGTCGCCAAGGTGGTTTATGGCGCGCTGGGTAAAAATACCTCAAAATGATGATTACACAGTATAATTTATTTTAAATAATAAAAAGAAAATGGGACTTTTAACAGGAAAGACGGCTCTTATCACAGGAGCTGCGCGCGGTATTGGTAAAGCAATCGCGCTGAAATTTGCGTCAGAGGGTGCAAACATAGCATTCACCGACTTGGTAATCGACGAGAACGGTAAAGCTACAGAGAACGAGCTTCTCGCACTTGGCGTTAAGGCAAAAGGTTATGCAAGTAATGCAGCTCTTTTTGGTGAGACAGAAGAGGTTGTAAAGAAGATTCACGAGGATTTCGGCAGCATTGATATTCTTGTTAATAATGCAGGAATAACAAAGGACGGTCTGATGGCTCGTATGACCGAGACTCAGTGGGATGCAGTTATTGCAGTAAACCTGAAGTCTGCGTTCAATTTCATCCACGCCTGCACACCTATAATGATGCGTCAGAAGAGCGGTTCCATCATTAACATGGCGTCTGTAGTGGGCGTTCATGGAAATGCCGGACAGAGCAACTACGCTGCGTCTAAGGCTGGTCTTATAGCCTTGGCAAAGAGTATCGGCCAGGAAATCGGTAGCCGTGGCGTACGTGCCAACGCAATAGCTCCGGGCTTCATCGATACAGCCATGACCCAGGCTTTACCTGACAATATACGTGCGGAATGGATCAAGAAGATTCCTCTGCGTCGTGGCGGAACTGTCGAAGATATTGCTAACGTTGCCACATTCCTCGCATCAGACATGTCATCTTATGTTACCGGTCAGGTAATACAGGTTGATGGCGGTATGAACATGTAATTACAGATAGACTATTAATAATGCATAATTCATAATTTATGTTTATCAGACATAATTTATGGATTGTGCATTAATATTTAATATGGATGAATGTTTTATACGAAGATAACCACATAATTGTCGTAAACAAAAATAGCGGCGAGATAGTGCAGGGCGACAAGACGGGCGACAAGCCTCTGTCCGAAGTCGTTAAGGAATACATAAAGAACAAATATAACAAGCCGGGAAATGTTTTCCTTGGCGTTGTCCATCGTCTCGACCGTCCTGTCTCCGGTGTGGTGATATTTGCCCGTACGTCAAAAGCCCTTTCGCGTTTGAATGAGATGTTCCGTAAAGGCGAGGTGCATAAGACATATCTGGCACTGACCGCAAACAAACCGCCGAAAACTTCGGACACACTTATAGGATGGCTCGTGCGCAACGAGAAACAGAACAAAAGCTATTGCTACGATCATGAGGTTCCGGGCTCTAAAAAGGCGATACTTGATTATCGTGAGGTCGGACATACAGACAATTATACATTATTGGAGGTTGAGCTTAAGACAGGACGCCATCATCAGATACGTTGCCAGCTTGCCTCGATGGGATGTCCTATAAAAGGCGATCTGAAATATGGGGCGCGACGCAGTAATCCTGATGGTAGCATATCCCTGGTTTCCGCATCGGTCTCGTTTGTACATCCTGTATCAAAAAAGCAGATGAAGTTCGATGCAATACTTCCTGACGAGCCGTTGTGGCGTGAAATAGTCCGTACCACCTGACATATCTATCCATACGGTCATTGCTCCATAAACATTACGGAGAATGTCCTGACTTACAGACAAAGACAAGCCGATGAAGAAAATACTAAAAAGGATATTGATCGTTTTACTCATACCAGTCATGATGTTTTTCATCCTGGCTGTGCTGTTATACATACCACCGGTTCAGAATTGGCTTGTCAGACAGGTTGTGGCTTCGGCTTCAGAAAAGACAGGCCTCGACATCTCAGTGGACAATGTACGGCTTGCCTTTCCTCTCAATTTGAGTGTTAACGGAGTCAGCGTTCTCCAGAAAGTCGATTCGCTTCCAAATGTAACGGATACGATAGCCGGAATACGCAATGTAATTGTTGACGTAAGACTTCTGCCATTGTTCAGAAGTCAGGTAGAGATAGACAGACTCAGTTTGAGCGATGTCAATATGAATACGGCCGGATTTGTCAAGAGTGCCAGAGTTAAGGGTAAGCTCGGGAAATTGGAGCTGGTAAGTCACGGCATAGATTTAAAAAAGGAGACTGTGCGTATCAATGATGTGTCGCTGGCCGATGCGAATGTAGATGTGGCTTTGAGCGACACTGTTCCTGAGGATACGACAAAAAGCGAGAACTTCTGGAAAATATGTGTTGACAATCTTGATATATCCCGCACATCCGTCACGGTTCATATGCCGGGAGATACACTTCAGGTCATGGCATATATGTCTGAGTTTAAGGCTGAAGAGGGCAATTTCGACCTGCATGACAGCAAATACAGTGTAGGTAAACTCAATCTGGAAGACGGAAAGGTGGAATATGATAATAACTTTTCCGGTCGCGTATCCGGACTGGATTATAACCATATAGCCCTCTCAAGTCTGAACTTCTCGGTAGATTCCATTCTGTATTATAATTCGGCATTAAATCTCAATGTGCGCAAATGTGGATTCTATGAGAAGAGCGGACTCAGCGTGACAGAACTGTCCGGTGCTGTCTCGTTGGACTCAGTGCGGATTAAGCTGCCCGATTTCAGGTTGCGTACAAGCGAGTCGTTCCTGAGGGCAAGGGCCGACCTTGCGTTAAATGCGCTCTCTTCCGGTGTATCAGCCGGCAAGCTCGATGTGTTTGTCGATGCGTCTGTGGGTAAACAGGATTTGGTGCGTTGTATGGCAGGCATGCCCGCCGGATTCATGAGACGTTGGCCTAACTATCCGCTTTCGCTCAAGGCTTCTGTCACGGGTAATATGAAACGGGCCGCGCTCAATGGTGTTGTGATAAATCTGCCGACTGCTTTCAGCATAAGTGGAAAAGGAAACTTGTCAAACATAACCGACAGCAAGAAGTTCGGTGCGGACATCACGGTCAAGGCTCGTACGCATAATCTCGATTTCGTTACGGCTCTCATTGGCAATCCTTCGTTGCGTATTCCGCGGGGAATAGCTGTCGACGGACGTTTGATGGCAAAAGGCACAAAGTACGATGTGGATATGGTAGCCTCTGAAGGTGGAGGACGCCTGAAGCTTGTCGCAACCATGAATACATCCGGTATGACCTATATGGCTAAAGCTGATGCCAAGGCCTTGAATGTAAGTCATTTTGTTCCGGGACTCTCAATGAAACCGTTCTCCGGAAGCATAAACATAAATGGAAAGGGCACTGATTTGCGTTCTGCCGCCACAAAACTCAATATCAATGCTTCGGTCTTGGATTTCATTTATTCAGGATACGATCTTTCGGGAATGACATTTACGGCATCTCTTGAACATGGTAAGGCTCGTGCGACCCTCGACAGTCATAATCCGTTACTTGACGGAACTGTTGTGCTCAATGCAATGATGAATCACAAGCGTCTGCAAGCTAATGTCGCGTGCGATATCGTGAACGCCGATCTTTATAAATTACAGGTGTTCGATGTGCCTGTAGAGGCATCTTTGAAAGCTGACATCGACTTTGCCAGCAATTTCAAAAAGAATCATAGTATAAGTGGAAGCGTACGCGATATTTCAATTACAGACAGTTCACGGGTATATACTCCTGAAGATATAGTGGTCAACGCGTTCACACGCACTGACTCAACGTTTGCCGTGGTCAAGAGCGGAGACTTTAATTTCATGATAAGTGCGGCAGGCGGATACGAGAAACTCATGCGCAACGGTCAGGGACTTATGGCTGAGGTTAAGAAACAATTGAAAGAACGATACATCGATCAAGTGAAGTTGCGTCAATATTTCCCGCAGATGTCATTCCATTTTTATGCCGGACGCAGCAATTTCTTCACTCGTTCGCTTAACCGTTTCGGCTATGACATCAAGAACGCTCATATGGATTTGCGTTCATCTTCTTACGATGGAATAAACGGTAACATTGCTGTGGATTCTCTCATTGTGTCAGGTATAAGGATTGATACTATACGTCTGGCAATAAATTCTGACTCTATGCGCACCGATTTCAATGGACAGGTGCGTAACGGTCCGGGAAATCCGCAGTATGTTTTCAATACTCTTTTCCGTGGGGCATTTTACGAACGAGGCCTGTATTTCGGTGTCCGCATGTTCGATGCTCAGGATAGGGTGGGTGTGTCTGTCGGACTTGATGCTGCTATGGCGCCCAATGGACTTCGTCTGCGACTTGGAAGCAGGGGTACGCCGATACTTGCGTATAAACCGTTCCATGTCAACAGCGATAACTATCTGTTCCTTGGCGATGACAAACGTGTGTCTGCTAATCTAAGCCTTCAGGCTGATGATGGCATGGGTGTACGCGTGTTTACCAACGACAGTACGGAAGCTCTTCAGGATATGACCGTTGCTTTGGTTAAATTTGACCTTGCAAAGGTACTTGCAGTCATTCCCTATGTGCCTCAGATGTCAGGCATAATGAACAGCGATTTCCACATTGTGCGTAATGAAGGAGAAATAAACATATCCTCAGCTGTGACAATAGACGATTTCGCTTATGAGGGCAACCATATAGGAGATCTGTCAAGCGAGTTCGCATACATGCCTAAATCAGACGACAGTCATTATGTGGACGGATTCCTGATGTGTGATAACGAGGAGATTGCCGTGCTGAATGGTACTTACAATTCTTCAGGAGACGGATATCTGGATGCGGATCTTACACTTAACCGTACGCCTCTCCGGATGATGAATGGTTTTATACCTGACCGTATAATATCATTCCAAGGATATGCCGGAGGCAAGCTTTCACTTAAGGGTGCGTTGTCTGAACCACGTGTGAATGGTGAGGTGAAGTTCGACTCGGCTTACGTTGCAAGCACGCCTTATGGCGTAAAACTCCGTTTCGATGAGACGCCGCTTACAATCTCAAAAAGTCATCTCGTTTTCGATAAATTCAAGATGTACGCCCAGAATGACAGTCCATTGGCTCTCTCGGGATATTTCGATTTCTCCAACATGGACAATATGTATCTTGAACTTGGAGTGCAGGCTACAAATTATCAGCTTATAAACTCAAAGGAGAATCCGCGTTCGGAAGCTTACGGCAAGGCCTATGTGAACTTCTACGGAATGATGAAAGGCTCACTTGAAAGCATGCAGTTAAGAGGTAAATTGGATGTGCTCGGTTCCACAGACATGACGTATGTATTGCGCGATTCCCCATTGTCAACAGACAATCAGCTCAACGATCTCGTAGAATTTGTCAACTTCAACGACTCAACCGAGGATGTTGTTACCCGTCCTGCCCTTACAGGTATGGATATGGATGTCACTCTTAGCATAGATGAGGGTGCACATATCATGTGTGCGTTGAATGCAAGCCATTCCAACTACATCGACCTTATAGGCGGAGGCGACTTGCGTATGCAGTATAATGCGATGGACAATTTCCGGCTGACAGGACGTTATACGCTGAGTAATGGTGAAATGAAGTATTCGTTGCCGGTGATACCTTTAAAGACATTTGTAATACAAGACGGCAGCTACATTGAGTTCATGGGCGATCCGATGAATCCGAAGCTGAACATCACTGCAACCGAGCAGACCAAATGTAATGTCTCCACCGACGGTGGTACAGGGCGTACCGTGCTGTTCAATTGCGGTGTTGTCATAACGAAAACGCTCAACAATATGGGACTGCAGTTCACGATTGACGCACCGGAAGACCTCACAATACACAATCAGCTTCAGACTATGTCAGAAGAAAACCGCGGTAAGCTTGCCGTGACAATGCTCACCACCGGTATGTATCTAGCTGATGGAAACACGAGCTCATTCTCAATGAACAGTGCGCTGAGTGCATTCCTCAACAGTCAGATCAATTCAATATCAGGAAACGCACTGCGCACCCTCGATTTGAGTTTCGGTATGGACAACACCACGCTCAGCAGTGGACAGGTGCAGACAGACTATTCGTTCAAGTTCTCAAAACGCTTCTGGAACAACCGTCTCAATATCGTTATCGGCGGTAAAGTATCCACAGGCGCAGAGGTTGAGAACCAGAACAACACGTTCTTCGACAATGTTACATTCGAATATCGTCTCAGTCAGAACTCCAACAAGTATCTTCGTCTGTTCTACGAACGAGACAGTTACGACTGGCTTGAGGGCTATGTAGGGAAGTATGGCGGTGGTTTCATGTGGCGTCGTAAGCTTCAGCGTCTGACAGATATATTCAGATTCAAGAGCAGCAAACCGTCAGAAATCACATCGCCGAAGGACTCTGTTACCGTAAAAGAAAATGAAAATAAAGATAAATAGCTCATCATTATGCGTCGCCCTGCTGACAGTATGCCTGCTGTCGTCCTGTTCAAGTACGAAAAACATACCTGAGGACGACCAGTTGTTCGTGGGTCTTACAAAAATAGAATATCAGAACTATGAGAAGAACAGCCATTTCCTTTCTGTCAAGGAAGAGGTTGAGGCTGCTCTTGCCACAGCTCCCAACGGCGCGTTGTTCGGAAGTTCATACTATCGTTCGCCGTTCCCTTACGGGTTGTGGATATGGAACACGTTCTCAAAATCGCGTTCTGTGTTCTCCAAATGGATGACAAAGTCGTTCGGCAAGCCCCCGGTTCTGATGAGTCGGGTCAATCCGGAACTGCGTGCAAACGTGGCGAACGAATTGCTGCGTTCCAACGGATATTTCGATGCCAAAGTGGAATATAAGGTCATTACGCAGAAAAATCCCAAGAAGGCGAAGATAGGTTATACCGTCAATATGGGACATTTGTATCGCATAGACTCGCTCCGTTATGTAAATTTCCCGCCGCGTGCCGACTCCCTCATACGTTCTACACTCAGCGAGACTCTTATTCATCCGGGTGATCCGTTCAAGGTTTCCACGCTCGATGCCGAGCGTACGCGCCTCAGCAACGTGTTCCGCAACAACGGATATTACTATTATCAGCCAGGCTATGCCTCTTATCTTGCCGACACTATTTCTGTGCCCGACACCGTGCAGTTGCGTTTGCAGTTTGCCGACAACACTCCGGCCAATGTGCGCCGCAAATGGTATCTGGGTAAGGTGAATCTGGAGTTGCGCAAGGATTATATGGAACAGCTGAACGATTCGCTCGTACACAGATATTTCACCGTGCGTTTCAACGGACGTAAACCACCGCTCCGCACACGTGTAATACTTCGCGACCTGAAGCTGCGACCACGCAAGGTGTACAGTTATGACGACTATCTGCAGTCGGCCAACAAGATAACAAGCACCGGACTTTTCAGCTATGTCGATTTCAAGTTTAATCCTCGCGACACTACGGAAAACTGCGATACGCTCGACCTTACGCTGAATTGTGTGTTCGACAAACCTTACGATTTATATGTCGAAGCCAACATGGTGGGCAAGACAAGCGGCAAGCTCGGCCCGGGAGCAGTGATAGGTATCAGCCGGCGCAACGCTTTCCGCGGAGGTGAGAAACTCGATATCAACATCAACGGATCGTATGAATGGCAGACAGGTCACAACGCAGACGGCAGCAGCTCAAAAATGAACTCTTATGAATATGGTGCAAACGTCTCGCTGACACTCCCCAGACTGGTGCTTCCTTTCTGGAGACGTGTGCGATGGTATAATACTCCGTCCACCATTCTCAAGGCTTCATCGAGCGTAATCAACCGCTCCGGATATTTCAAGAGACATATTGTCTCGGGTGAGCTGACATACAATTTCCAGCGCACAGCCACCTCGGTGCATCAGCTCAGTCCGCTCATTCTGCAATACGAGTACATGCAGCACATGACAGAAGCTTTCGGCGAGGTGATGAACGACAACCCTTATCTGCTTGTGACCATGGCCGACCAGTTCGTGCCTAAGATGCGTTACTCATACACATATACCAGTCCGTCAACCTATCGTAGTCCTATCTACTGGCAGGTGGTAGTGAGCGAGGCTTCCAATCTCCTGTCTTTGGGATATATGGCAGCCGGCCAGAAGTGGAACGAGAAATCCAAGCAGATGTTCAAGAATCCGTATGCGCAGTTCTTCAAGATAGAGACCGACTTCAGCAAGACATGGGCCGTGGGCGACTACAGTCAGCTCGTCGGTCACGTCAGTGCCGGTCTTATCTGGGCCTACGGCAATTCCGTCAGCGCACCTTACAGCGAGCAGTTCTATGTGGGAGGCGCCAACAGCATACGTGCCTTCAATGTGCGCAGCATAGGTCCGGGTGCATATCATACCGACAGCGAGCGCATATCGTATATGGACCAGACCGGAGACATGAAGCTGCAAGCCAATCTTGAATACCGCTTCCGGCTCTTCGGCGACCTGTATGGAGCCACATTCCTCGACGCGGGCAACGTGTGGGCTTTGCGCGACGACGGCTACCGCACCAACTCCGTGTTCAAGGTGAAGAACCTTCTCAAGGAAACCGCCCTTGGCACAGGTATCGGTCTGCGTTACGACCTTGAGTTCTTCGTTCTGCGACTCGACTGGGGTATCGGGCTCCATGTGCCCTACAAGAAAGGTTTCTACAACATATCATCGTTTGCCGACGGCCAGAGCCTGCATTTTGCCATAGGCTATCCGTTCTGACATGTGCGGTCAGGCCATTGCCGCATCGCATATTGTGGTGTGGCGTATATGTATGTACAAAGTGTCAAAAAACTTTTAAGCTTTTTACGTTTTCTCATTCTTATTTGCTATTTTTGCATCAGAATTACTAACATTAAAAATAATATTAATATATGAAGCCTACATTATTACTTCTAGCGGCCGGTATGGGCAGCCGCTACGGCGGATTGAAACAGCTCGACGGTTTAGGACCAAATGGTGAGACAATAATGGATTATTCCATATACGATGCCATCAAGGCAGGATTCGGCAAGATAGTTTTCGTAATCCGTAAAGATTTCGAACAGGATTTCCGTGAGAAGATTCTGTCAAAGTATGAAGGTCACATTCCTGCTGAGCTCTGCTTCCAGGCGCTTGACGATCTGCCCGAAGGATTCTCAGTTCCCGAAGGCCGTGTAAAGCCATGGGGCACCAACCACGCCGTACTTATGGCAAAAGACATAATCAAGGAACCGTTCTGCGTTATAAATTGCGACGACTTCTACAATCGCGACGCATTCCAGGTGATCGGCAAGTTCCTGTCAGAGCTGCCTGAAGGTTCTAAAAACAAATATGCCATGGTGGGCTTCCGCGTAGGCAATACACTGTCTGAGAACGGAACAGTGGCACGCGGCATCTGCTCAAAGGACGACAATGAGAATCTTACAACCGTCGTAGAGCGCACGGAGATCATGCGTGTCAACGGTCCTGTATGCTACAAGGACGAGCAGGGCGAGTGGGTGGCCGTAGATGACAACACGCCTGTATCTATGAACATGTGGGGATTCACTCCTGACTATTTTGAGCACAGCGAGGCTTACTTCAAGGAGTTCCTTTCTGATCCGAAGAACATGGAGAACCTCAAGGCTGAGTTCTTCATCCCGCTGATGGTGAACAAGCTCATCAACGAGAAGACCGCAACTGTGAAGGTGCTCGACACAACGAGCAAGTGGTTCGGCGTAACCTATGCTGCCGACCGTCAGTCTGTGGTTGACAAGATTCAGACTCTTGTCAACGAAGGTGTTTATCCTGCAAAGCTGTTCTGATAAGAACGGTTGTCACAAGGACGCAAGATAAGAATTATAATATAAGACTTTAATGAAATGGGGCGGGATGTCGTGCGCGGCGCGATGTCCCGTTTTTTTGTTCCATGGTGTCAAGGCAGTGTGGCCATCCCGGAGGCAGTAGAAATCCATTGTGGATTGGTTCCGGTATGATTCGGAGTTCTCAATTCCGAATAAGCATTGTTTTCGCGTGATGAAATGAGACAATACGGTCAACTTTCAAATTGTAAGCAGATTTTGATTTTTCTGCCGGAGTTTCCTCATCTACCCCAAAAAATAAGCGAGTATTTGCGGGCAGACTCTTTCTCGGACGCAAATATGCGAATTATGAGAAGAAAATATAAGACATTGAATATCAATGATTTATATTTAAAGAGCATATCCCCGTTTTACAATATGCACCATTCCGTCATACGAAATGGCCCATTTCAGGGGCAGAAAAGCACTATTTCGCACCCTGATATGGGCTTAAATGGACCACGAAATGGGCATTATCATAACGCGAAACTAATAAATTCGGACTATGTTATAGGGTATATGTAAAGGCGATACAGAGCTGAACAGGCTTTATAACCTCGGATTTAACATTCATTTACATCTCTTTTACGAAAATATTTTGTCAAAATACAGTCAAGAAAAATCGTAAGTGATTGTCCCGGTTTTCGCTTAAAAGTGATGATATCATGCGTGAGGAAAAGTATGAAATTATCTTTCCGCGCTTCTACACATGATTTATTGTGTTGCCGGTGAGACGTGTAGGCACACAGCAGCCAATTATGGTGGCGGTCCGGCCATTGTGATATATAATTGTGGCTGACATGAAAAACGCCCGTTGTCGGATTTCCCGACCACGGACGTTTCTGAAAAGTTTGTATCTATGGAAAATGTATTAGTTCTCAGAGAATTTCTTGGCTGCTCTCAGCTGATGACGCATGTTGCTGAGCAACTGCTGGCTTTCCTGAAGGATGTTCAGATAGACGAGTGATACTTTGAAGTTATCGTCGTCGCTCTGCTGTATGCGGTCAATGTGCTGTTTGCGCACTTTTGAGAGAAAATCCTTGCACTGGTCTGCGTTTTCGAGCACCTCACGGTAGTTCTCAAATTGACCGGTAGCGATGAGGTTCTCTGTCTGCTGCATCAGTTCGTTTATTTTTGCGCGGATAGGTTTGAACTCGTTCACGAATATCTCAGGTATCGGGTTGAAGCTGTTGTCCACGTGTTCCTTTATCGGTTCGAGCATGCGCCGCAGACAGTATATGTACTGTTCTGATGAGTTTATGCCGAGATGGAACCATGTGTTGCGTTCTATTGCTATGTCGCTTGGCACTTTCCTCAGTGCGAGCAGCTCCTGACGGCGGTATTTCTTCAGCTCCTCTTTCTCGTTTCTCAGTTCGCGCTGTACGTGGCGCAGCACGCTCGGCTTCTCGTTTTCAAGACCGTCGATTATCTTGTTGAACTGTTCTATGGTGAAACGTGCCACGAAGCTCTGCGTCTTGCTTACGTGCTTGTTGAGCAGGTCCCATACTATTTCCGGGTCGCGTGTGCGCATCATCAGTCGGAACATGTCGCCCTTGCCGCTCTCTTTCTCCTTCTTAGCATACTGACGGTTGCTGCGTATGAGGAGGACTATTACGAGAATCATGAATGCCACCTGTACCAATATGCCTCCGTAGAACATGAGCAGACATACGATGGCGCAAGCTGCGAAGGCTGCTCCGGCTGTGATGAACCAACCACCGATTACGCTCAGCACACCAGTCACACGGAACACTGCGCTCTCGCGGCTCCATGCGCGGTCGGCAAGACTCGAACCCATGGCAACCATGAATGTCACGTAGGTTGTTGACAACGGCAGTTTGTAGTTGGTACCTATGGTTATAAGCATTGAGGCGAGCACGAGGTTTACGGCTGCACGTACTATATCGAATGCGGCGCCGTCGGTAAGTTCGGCTTCGTTCTTGTTGAAGCGGCTGTCTATCCATTGCTTCAGTCTCTGCGGGATGTATCGCTTTATCACAGAGTCGGCGTCCTGTGTGGCGCGCACTATGCTGCGTGCCGCGCGGCTCGAACCGAACATCTCGTCGCCCTCATCCTGACGTGAGAGGTCCACGCTGGTCTTTATCACGTTGTGGGCTTTCTTCGATGTCGCCATCGCTATTATCATCACGACACCCGCCGCTATGAGATATATGGGCGGAGTCTTTGCGCTTTCCATGAGCGATGTCATGAGGAAGGAGTCGGCTGACGCGCCGTTGGCGTTAGCCATGAAGTCGTTGTATGAGTCGAGTCCGGCAAGCGGCACTCCTATGAAGTTCACAAGGTCGTTGCCGGCGAATGCCATCGCGAGTGCGAACGTGCCCATAAGTACCACAAACTTGAACACGTTGACACGCATCAGATGGAGCACTTCCATGATGAGCGTCGAGCCTATGAATGTGTAGACGAGCAGCATCTGGGTGTTTTCCGTTATCCATTCGCGTACGCTTGCCTCGATATAAGGCGACTTGCCGAGTCCCTGCAGGAAGATGAAGTAGGCGAGTGCGGTGAACGCGATGCCGCCGAATATGGCTATGGTGTAGCGGCTGTGCTTCTTGTAGTTGAAGGTAAAGATGACACGCGATATCCATTGTACTATGATACCGAAGAAGAACGCTATTGCAACGCTCACGAATATGGCTATGATAACGCTCAGAGCCTTATCCGTGTTGAGCAGGTCGCCGTATGTCAGTGAGCCGTCGCCTATCATCTTTATTGTGGCAAGGATAAACGTACCTCCCAACAGCTCGAATACGAGCGAAACGGTGGTAGATGTCGGCATACCCAGCGTGTTGAACATGTCGAGTATGATTACGTCGGTCACCATCACGGCGAGGAATATTGTCATTACCTCGTGGAATGAATAGTTGTTAGGACTCATGATGCCGTGGCGTGCAACATCCATCATCCCTGATGACATGACAGCACCTACGGCCACTCCCACTGATGCGATTATCAACACTGTGCGGAATTTTGCTACTTTCGCTCCCACAGCACTGTTGAGAAAGTTCACGGCGTCATTGCTGACACCGACAAAAAGGTCGAATACTGCCAGACACAGCAGAAAGACAACGATGCATAGATAAATAGTTTCCATATAAATTATATAAATGTCATATATGTTTTTATCGGGTGCAAAATTATATCCGTAATATTACAGCCTTTTTAAACACATATTACAATTATGTTACAAAACAACCGGACGCATGTCATTGGCCGCGTAGTGCAGTTTGCCATATTATTAATGGTATGTATGTTTTAAATCGGTGTTGCATTTTCTTTAAAGTTTGTGTTTCGTTTTCAGATAATTATTATTAATTTTGTAGCGGAATAATAGTTTTGAGCCATGACCCGAAAAGTCTTTATTGATAAGTATTGAAGGCATGGCCTGTATAAAATATTGATACATATCGCAAGAGATGAGTAACGGACAATTGACTCATGTGCTTACTAATACGGTTGACAGGCTTTCGGCTCCGGAATCGCTGAAGGGTATATGTCATCATCACCGTGACGGCAACCCGCTACCTTCGGGAAAGGTGCTTGAAGAAATAATTTCTCTGGTGCGGGCAATATTGTTTCCCGGTTATTATGGAAATTCCTCTTTTGACTCAAAGACCATTCGTTATCATATAGGTGTGAACGTGGAGCACCTTCACCATCTGCTTTCCGACCAGATTGAGGCAGGGCTCTGCTTCTGCGATGTCTGCACCGAAGAGCGGCATATTGATCTCACTGCTCTCAATGACAGGGCGGAGGAATTGTCTGCGGAGCTGATATCCCGGCTCCCGGACATACGTGCCACACTCTCAACAGACGTGACTGCCGCATACAATGGCGACCCTGCTGCCGAAAGCTGTGGCGAAGTAATTTCGTGCTATCCGGTAATAAAGACATTGGTGAACTATCGTCTGGCCCATGAGTTATACCTGCTCGGTGTTCCACTCATTCCGCGTATGATTACGGAAATGGCACATTCGGAAACCGGCATCGACATACACCCGGCGGCCTCGATTGGCAAGTATTTCACTATTGACCACGGAACGGGTGTGGTGATAGGTGCCACGTGTATCATAGGAAACAACGTAAAGATATATCAGGGCGTGACCCTTGGAGCAAAGAGCTTCCCGCTCGACGAAAACGGAAACCCGATAAAAGGCATACCGAGACATCCTATAATAGAGGATAACGTGGTGATATATGCCAACGCCACAATCCTCGGACGTGTGACAATAGGCGAAGGCTGTGTCGTGGGAGCCAACGAATGGATAACGGAAGACATGTTGCCCAAGACAAAAAAATACAGAACGTGTGAGCGGAATTTATGATATCCGACGCGCATAAACATAAGACACGATAGAAATTAAGACATAAACACAGAACAAAACAACAAAAACAGATATGAAAGAATTTGAACTCATAGCCAAAACGTTTATGGGCCTTGAGCCTGTTCTTGCCAAGGAGCTTATACAACTGGGTGCCAACAATGTCAAGACAGGACGACGTATGGTCTCCTTTACGGGAGATAAGGAAATGATGTATCGTGCTAATTTCCAACTGCATACGGCCATCCGTATATTGAAACCCATTTGCCATTTCAAGGCACGTTCGGCTGATGACGTGTACGATGAGGTGAAAAAAATAGCCTGGAGCAAGATAATAGAGAAAGGAAAGACTTTCTCTGTGGATTCCGTTGTGTATTCGGAGGAATTCAGAAACTCCAGGTTCGTCACATATAAAGTGAAGGATGCCATTGTCGATCAGTTCCGTGAGAATACCGGAAGCAGACCTAATATATCTGTCAGCAACCCGGATATACGTCTTAATATACATATAGCAGAGGACGATGCGACGCTCTCGCTCGACTCAAGCGGTGAGTCTCTTCATCGCCGCGGATACAGACAGGAATCGGTGGAGGCACCGCTTAACGAGGTGCTGGCAGCAGGTATGATTCTTATGACCGGCTGGCATGGCGAGTGTGATTTCATAGATCCTATGTGTGGCTCTGGAACTCTGCTCATCGAGGCCGCTCTCATTGCCCATAACATGAGCCCGGGAATATTCAGAAAGGAGTTCGCATTCGAGAAATGGACCGATTTTGACAAGGACCTGTTCGATGCCATCTATAATGACGATTCACAGGAACGTGAGTTCGAACATCATATTTACGGATACGACATCGACATTAAGGCCGTTAACACCGCGCGTCTTAATGTGAGAGCTGCGGGACTTACTAACGACATAACTGTGAGTGAGGCCGACTTTGCCAACTTCAAACGTCCGAAAGAAAAGAGCATCATCGTGACCAACCCGCCGTATGGCGAGCGAATATCCACGCCTAACCTGTTGGCTACATATAGGATGATAGGTGAACGGTTGAAACATGAATTCGCCGATAATGACGCTTGGATATTAAGCTATCGCGAGGAATGTTTTGACCAGATAGGACTCAAACCGTCTATAAAGATACCTGTTTATAACGGTTCGTTGGAGTGTGAGTTCAGAAAATACACTCTGTTCGGCGGAAAGATGAAGGAGTTCCGTGCTGAAGGCGGTGTGGTTAAGAGTGAGGAGGAAAAGCGCCAGATGGCGGAGAAACACCGCTTTAAGAAAAACCGTGAGTTCAAGAAACGTATTGATGAGGAAGAAGAGAACGAGGCCGCTGATATACGTTCGTTCAAGTTCTATTCCATTGAGAGAATGAAGAACTCGTCTGAACGTAAGGCCATGGGGCGCAAACGTGACTCGTCCGGAAACAATGACAGGAAACCTTCTCGCCGTGACTATAATAAGCCGGAGCGTGGATCAAAGCATTTCGGACGTGGCGGCAAGCGTGAGGAACGTGGTAAGAACAATTATTATAAGGGGAGAATTGAAGATGAAGATTAAGTTTTCAACGTTATTATTGATCATTTTCAGCATGTGTTTCAGTAATGCAGGCGCACAGTTGAAGCAGTTTACACTGGAAGACTTGAACTTTGGCGGCAACAATTATTATAATATGTCGCCTAAGAACAAGTACACTGCCTGGTGGGGAGAGACGCTGGTGCATAACGATTATGACAGATGCAGCATCGTGAATCCTAAAACTGCCAAGGAAAAACTGTTGTTCACACTAGACGAGATAAACAGTATCATTGAGAGTAATGCGGTAGGCAATGACGGCAAGATACGTACACTTTACAGTGCCGAGTTCCCTTATGCCGGTAAAACTATCGTGATGCTTACCAACGGTCGCATGAGATTGCTCGTTGACTGGAAGAACAAAACCATCGTTGCAAAGTATGTAAGCGGACAGGGAATGCAGGCTGAGGAATGGAGTGCTGCGTCTCAGATGCTTGCTTATGTGAAGGGCGACAACATATATGTGACAGGTAAGGACGGCAAGGCAGTGCAGCTTACGACCGATGGTTCACGCGACATTGTGTACGGACAGAGTGTTCATCGCGACGAGTTCGGAATAAACAAGGGTTTGTTCTGGAGCAATGACGGTCAGAGCCTTGCATTCTATCGTATGGACCAGTCGATGGTTACAGATTATCCGCTGGTTGATATTGACACACGCATCGCAACTCTTGCACCCGAAAAATATCCTATGGCCGGCGAGACAAGTCACGAGGTAACAATAGGTGTGTATAACGTGAAGACCGGTAAGACGGTCTATCTGAATGTAGGAGACCCTAAAGACAGATATTTCACCAACATAGCTTGGACACCTGACGACAAACAGATTTATCTCATTGAGGTGAACCGTGACCAGACTGACGAGAGTCTGGATGCTTATGACGCCCAGACAGGAAACAAGATAAAGACTCTTTATCGTGAGCATCACGACAAGTATGTTCATCCCGTGACTCCTGTGGCATTCCTGCCATGGGACAGCAGCAAGTTCATTCTTCAGAGTGAACGCGACGGATATAATCATCTTTATCTTTTCAGCACAAAGGGCGGTGAGCCGAAACAGCTGACAAGTGGAAAGTGGGTCGTTCTCGCATTGATGGGATTTGACGTAAAGAACAAGTCTGCCATCATTCTTTCTACAGAATGCAGCCTGATACAGAATAATATATATTCGGTAAACATTGCAAGCGGAAAGCGCAGACTTCTTGACAATGGCAAGGGTTGTCACGCAAACAGTGGCAACGGTCATAAACTCGCTCTTTCGCCCAAAGGAAGTCTTATAATTGATAATTATACTGAGCCTGACGTACCGCGCAATATTGATATCATTGATACAAAGACTGCAAAGAGAGTCAGCTATTTTGTGGCAGACGACCCATGGAAAGGCTATGCTGTTCCTCAGTTCACTTGCGGTACGATAAAGGCAGCCGACGGAACTACTGATTTGTATTACCGTATGGTAAAACCGGCTGATTTCGATCCGTCAAAGAAATATCCTACAATAGTTTATGTATATGGTGGACCTGGCGTAAGAAATGTTGAAGCTCGTTGGCATTACTGGAGCCGCGGATGGGAAACATACATGGCGCAGAAGGGATATGTGCTGTTCATTCTCGACAATCGCGGTTCGTCAGACAGAGGTCGCGACTTCGAGCAGGTTACCTTCAGACATCTTGGTGTCGAGGAGATGAAAGATCAGATATGCGGTGTGAACTATCTGAAATCATTGCCTTATGTCGATGCCGATCGTCTTGGTGTACACGGATGGAGTTTCGGCGGATTCATGACAACATCGCTCATGACTACCTATCCAGACGTATTCAAGGTCGGAGTAGCAGGCGGTCCTGTTATAGACTGGAAGTATTATGAGGTTATGTATGGCGAGCGTTACATGGATACTCCGCAGGCTAACCCGGAAGGATACAAGGAAACAAGTCTGTTGTATAAGGCAAAGAATCTTAAAGGAAAATTGCAGATTATCACAGGCTTGAACGATCCTGTAGTGGTTCCGCAGAACTGCCTTTCCTTCATAAAGGCATGTATCGCGGCCGGAACGCAGCCAGATTTCTTTGTCTATCCGGGTGAACCGCACAATATGCGTGGACATCAGAGTGTACATCTGCATGAAAGAATAACTCAATATTTCGAGGATTATCTTAAATAAAAGTATTTGCACGGCAGTCATTAGATATTGATTGCCGTGAAATGCTATAATAACGGGAAACTAATAAATAAAAATTGCTATGAATATTCTTTTGCTGGGAAGTGGTGGACGCGAACATGCATTGGCATGGAAAATCGCGCAAAGTGATAAAACGGACAAATTGTTCATTGCTCCGGGTAATGCTGGAACAACCGGTTGCGGAGAGAATGTTGATATAAAAGCCGATGATTTCGAGGCTTTGAAGGATTTCTCGCTTGCAAACGATGTCAAGATGGTTGTCGTAGGACCAGAGGATCCGTTGGTTAAAGGCATATACGATGAGTTTAAAAACGATCCGCGTACATCGTCTATATATGTGATAGGTCCGTCAAAGGCAGGTGCAATGCTTGAAGGTTCCAAGGATTTTGCAAAAGGTTTTATGCAGCGTCATAACATTCCAACGGCAAAATACCACACATTTACGGGCGAGACATTGGATGAAGGTCTTGCTTTTCTTGAGACATTGAAGGCTCCTTATGTGCTTAAGGCCGACGGCTTGTGTGCAGGAAAGGGTGTGCTTATATTGCCGACGTTGGAAGAGGCAAAGGCAGAATTGAGGGAGATGCTTGGCGGAATGTTCGGTCAGGCCTCTGCAAGAGTGGTTATTGAAGAGTTCCTCAGCGGTATAGAATGTTCTGTTTTTGTGCTGACAGACGGTAAGAATTATAAGATACTGCCTGAGGCAAAAGATTATAAGCGTATCGGAGAACACGACACGGGCCTCAATACAGGAGGTATGGGAAGTGTCTCACCGGTGCCTTTTGCTACGCCGGAATGGATGGCTAAGGTTGAGGACCGCATAATTCGTCCTACCGTGAACGGCTTGGCTGAAGAGGATATTGATTATAAGGGATTCATATTCTTCGGATTGATAAATGTCGATGGCAATCCTATGGTGATAGAATATAATTGCCGTATGGGTGACCCGGAGACCGAGAGTGTGATGCTGAGACTTAAAAGCGATATCGTGGATCTGTTCGAAGGTGTGGCTCATGGCGATTTGGATAAAAGATCGATAGAGTTTGATGAGCGGACAGCAGTATGCGTTATGCTTGTCAGTGGCGGCTATCCTCAGAAATATCAGAAAGGATATGTCATCGAGGGTCTTGATAAAGTGAAGGACTCTGTGCTTTTCCATTCGGGTACAAAAATGCAGGATGGTAACGTTGTGACAAACGGCGGACGTGTCATCGCAGTATGTTCTTATGGACAGAACCGTGAAGAGGCTCTCGCAAAATCATTCGAAGGAGCCAATCTGATAGCGTTCACAGACAAATATTTCAGAAGAGACATCGGGCAGGATCTTTAAGCCCGGTGTCTCATTAATATGTCGGTAATATAAAAAGGATAACGATTCCATTATAAGATTGTGGCAAGGAAAAGATTACAGAACAGAATAGCAGAAAGCCGTTTCGCATTGCCGGTAACAGCCATATATGGGTTGTTTATGAGTGTGATGTGCAGTCTGATGGATCAGAACATGTGGCCTCAGTTCGGAATTTTGGCCGTATCGTCTTATCTTATGGTAGAGCTGAACAATTCCAACGCCCTGATACGTGTTTACAGCAGAATGGTGTCATGTTCTTACATAATGCTTTTTCTGATGTCGGCATTGTTGAAGTTCCCTTTGGCAACGGGGTTTATACAACTGTTTTTCATCGCATTCTATCTTTTCTTTTTTCATGCCTATCAGAATAAAAGCTCGATGGGACTTGTGTTTTATGCGTTCCTCATGCTTGGAATAGCAAGCACCATGTCCGCTCATGTGCTTTTTCTTGTGCCTCTTATGTGGATTTTGTTATTCACCAATGTCTTAGCCGGCAATCTGCGCACGTTCTTTGCCTCTGTTATCGGACTGATATTGCCATACTGGTTTCTGATCAGTTATTATGTATATACTGAGAATGTGGATGCGTTTATCTCGCATTTCACCGGTCTGGCAACATTTGGAAAATTGTTCGATTATACAGTCCTTACACCAAACAACATCGTTGTTTACGCCATGCTTGTCTTACTTATGGCTACAGGAATAATACATTTCCACCGAAACAGCTATAAGGACAAGATACGCACCCGTATGATTTATGAGGTATTTTCGGTCGCAAGCATTTATGTCGCCGTAATCATCGCGCTCCAACCAAATCTGTATCAATATCTTATAGGCATATTGGTAGTCAACGTATCGCCGTTGATTGCGCATTTTGTGGTGTTCACACGAACCCGGCTTACCAATATGGCATTCTTCTTTATGATTGCGATTATTTTTATGATAACGCTGTTTAATATATGGATGCCGTTGTAGATTTTCTGATAAACTGGGGATATTGGGGCATGCTTGTGTCCGCTTTTCTTGCTGGCAGCATACTTCCTTTCAGCAGCGAGGCCGTAATGCTCGGTCTGCTTGCCGCCGGTCTGCAGCCTTGGCCGTTGGTTGTATATGGAACGATAGGCAATGTTGCAGGGTCGTTGATGAATTATGGCATCGGTCGTCTGGGCAAACTTTATTGGATAGAACACTATCTGCATGTAAGCAAGGAGAGTCTTGAACGTGCCGAACGGTTCATGGGCGGACGTGGAGCATGGATGGGCTTCTTTTCGTTTATTCCTGTTATAGGTGATGCCATTACTATAATGCTCGGTCTTATGAGGGCAAACATGGTCATTTCAGTCATAAGTATTTCAATCGGTAAGATGCTGAGATATGTTTTTCTTGTCTATGGTGTAGAATTAATATTCTGAAAATGAGAAAATACAATATTCTTTTATTTTTCATAATAACATTGGTGGCGTTATCCTGTCGTGAGGAGCCGAGACACGCAATCGGCCGTAGCGTGATAACCGTTACCATCGAACCTTTGAGATATTTCACAGAATGTATTGCCGGCGATAAGTTCGACGTAGAGACGATGGTGCCCAAAGGCGGAAATCCGGAAACTTATGAGCCGTCCGCCAGACAGATGATAAATCTGTCTAACAGCGTATTATATATAAAGGTAGGAAATATAGGGTTTGAGCGTACATGGATGAAAAAGCTGGAGCAGAACGCTCCGCACGCCATTGTGATAGATTCTTCTGAAGGTATATCTATAATGGAAACGGAGAACGGCATACCTGACCCGCACACATGGATGAGCACGGCCAATTCGAGGATAATCGCCGAAAACATATACAAGGCGCTTGTGCAGCTCGACAAGAAAGACAGTGCTTATTTCAAGAAAAACCTTGAACATCTGATTGACACAATAGCGCAGGTGGATTCAAAAATAAGAAGCATCACCAAGGATAAGACGAAACGCGCCTTCCTCATATATCATCCCATACTGACATATTACGCCAGAGACTTCGGACTGCAGCAGATACCGTTGGAGGAAGAGAGCCGTGAGCCGAGCGCACGACAGATGCAGAACATCATACGCCGGGCAAAACAGGAGCATGTAGATGTGTTCTTTGTGCAGAAGGAGTTTGCAAACCGTAATATAAAAGCGGTGTCTGAAAGCACCGGAGCCCAAACCGTGGAGATAAATCCGTTGGGTTATGACTGGCAGAAGGAAATGATAAAAGTTGCGGAATGTCTGAAATAAAGGAAAACATAATAATAAAAACACAGAACCTGTCGGCCGGATACGACGGAAAAACTGTACTGCGCGATGTAAACATCAGCATCAGCGAGCATGATTTTCTGGGCGTTATAGGACCAAACGGTTGCGGTAAGACGACACTTATGAGAGTGTTGTTGGGACTGATGAAGCCCGAGTCGGGAACGGTTACTTATATGCGCAACGGTCAGGTTGTGCACAATCTCTCTGTGGGTTATCTTCCCCAATACAGCAATCTCGACCGTAAGTTTCCCATCTCTGTGTATGATGTTGTGTTGTCAGGACTGAAAAAAGGATTCCGTCCTTTCGTATCATATACTGCCGAACAGCACTCAAGAGTACGCGATGTCCTTCATAATCTCGAGATAGACCATCTGCAGCGCCGTCACATAGGCGAGCTCAGTGGCGGACAGTTGCAGCGTGTGTTGCTTGCACGCGCCATAGTGTCAGATCCGGATATTGTCGTTCTCGATGAGCCGAACACATATATCGACCGTTTATTTCAGATGCAGATGTACGCCATGCTGGCGCAGATAAACAAGAAATGTGCGGTTGTCATCGTAAGCCACGACATAGATGCAATATTGAAGAATGCTAAAAATGTTGCCCTTGTCGGCAATACCGTCCGTGTATGTCCCGCAGAAAGCGTAACTGACAACGATGTTGCCGAGTGTCTGAGTTATGAAGGTTGATTGGCGTATGTGCTGTCGCCACATTATTGCAGGACATCATGCGTTTTGTGATATGGTTCATAACAGATTGTTGTGGAGCCATTTCCTGCATTTGCTTGATACGGGCTTGTTTGGTAGATAATCCTATGTTGAGGCCTGATAAAGTCGGTTTCAGACACTCAGACTGCCCGTTTCTCCGTTTCAAAGAGCCCGTTTCTCAATCCCGAAAAGTCCATGCTTCGGCAGGCAAGACACTGTGTCGGCTTGCAAGTTGCAAATAGCGGTAACCTAACATTTTATAATCCTATGCTAAATTAGTGTGATTTATGTGCATTAAATTATATTAATGCCGTGTCATTAGCGTTTCGTTATCATATAAATATATTATCTTTGCACTTATTAATCTATGTTGATGTGCTTGTGAGTGCGTCAGCATATCATATATTATAAGCTCTCGAGCTGTGCATGGGAGGAATATCCTTATGTCCGGTTTCGTTTTTTCATGTAAATATATAGAATGCATAACACATATCTAAATTGTAAATGAAAAATTATAAGTTAGTGAACAATGTACTTGGATGGCTCACTTTTCTTATCGCAGCCGTTGTATATTGTTCTACAATTGAGCCGACAGCCAGTTTCTGGGACTGTCCTGAATTTATTACAACAGGTTACAAATTAGAAGTTGGTCACCCGCCTGGAGCACCGTTCTTCATGCTTACGGCAAACTTGTTCTCACAGTTTGCAAGCGATCCTTCGCAGGTGGCAAGGATGGTAAATACGATGAGTGCATTGCTCAGCGCCACTACCATTCTGTTCCTTTTCTGGACAATCACCCATCTCACACGTAAGCTTGTCCTGAAAGACTGGAGCCAGCTGACCACAGCTAAGCTGATAGCCATTGAAGCTTCCGGTCTTGTCGGCGCGCTCATATACACATTCAGCGACACATTCTGGTTCTCTGCTGTCGAGGGCGAGGTATATGCTTACTCCTCAGCTTTCACCGCAGTCGTGTTCTGGCTCATCCTCAAATGGGAGGATCACGCCGACGAACCGCACAGCGACCGCTGGCTTGTGCTCATTGCATATATGACGGGACTTTCCATCGGTGTGCACCTTCTCAACTTGCTTTGCATACCGGCCATCGTGCTTGTATATTGCTATCGTCGCTTCCCGAACATCGAGCTGAAGGGTTCTATCGCAGCCCTCATCATCTCGTTTGTCATCGTTGCGGCCGTGCTTTATGGTGTTGTGCCGGGCATTGTGACTGTAGGTGGATGGTTCGAGCTACTCTTTGTAAATGTTCTGGGATGTCCGTTCAACACAGGTGAGATCATATACATCATCCTTCTTGTTGCTACAGTCATCTGGGCTATATACGAAACATACACGGGTGGAAGCCTCAAAAGACAGAATATAGCATTCGTCTTGTCCGTAGGTATGCTCGGCATACCTTTCTACGGCTACGGATGGTCTGCCGCAGTCATCGGTGTGATTGTTCTCGGATTGCTTTATTTCCTGCTCGGTCGTACCCGTAAGATTGAGAAGAAGATCGTGCCTTATGTCACATCGCGTACAAAGAATACCATTCTGTTGTGTCTTCTGATGCTTATGATCGGTTATTCCAGCTATGCGGTCATAGTGATACGTTCTTCGGCCAACCCTCCGATGGACCAGAACTCTCCTGAGGACATCTTCACACTCGGAAGCTATCTCAGCCGCGATCAGTATGGCGACAGTCCTCTGTTCTATGGTCAGGCATATACCTCTCAGGTTGCATTCGATGTGGATGGCAACATGTGTGTGCCACGCCGAAAGGAAGGTGCACCTATCTGGCAGCGTAAGGAGAAAGCCGACAGTACTGAGAAAGATTCTTATTTCGTAGTAGGTCATAAGGAGAAACTCGTCTATGCGCAGAACATGCTGTTCCCGCGTATGCATAGCTCAGACCATGCTGAGGCTTACGAAAGCTGGATGGGCGGAGTGAACGGTACTGAAGTACCTTACGACCGCTGCGGTGAGGCTGTTACGGTCAAGGTTCCTTCACAGTGGGACAACCTCCGTTTCTTCCTGTCTTATCAGTGCAACTTCATGTACTGGCGCTACTTCATGTGGAACTTCGCGGGTCGTCAGAACGACATACAGGGCAATGGCGAACCGGAACACGGCAACTGGATAACCGGATTCTCATTCATCGACAATATGCTGCTGGGCGACCAGAGCAAGCTGCCTGACGATTTGAAGAACAACAAGGGCCACAACGTGTTCTATTGCATGCCGCTCCTGCTCGGTCTGATTGGTCTGTTCTGGCAGGCTTGGCGTGGCCGTCGTGGCATCCGTCAGTTCTGGGTTGTCTTCTTCCTGTTCTTCATGACCGGACTTGCAATCGTCATCTATCTTAACCAGACACCTCAACAGCCGCGTGAACGTGACTATGCTTATGCCGGATCGTTCTACGCATACGCAATCTGGTGTGGCATAGGTGTCGCAGCAATCATAGATTATCTTAAGAAGAAACTCAAGGGACACGAACTTGTAGTCGCTTCCATTGTCGGAGTAGTATGCTTGTTTGTTCCTATTCAGATGGCAAGTCAGACATGGGACGACCACGACCGCAGCGGACGTTATACCTGCCGCGACTTCGGTCAGAACTATCTGATGACGCTTTCAGACAAGGGTAATCCTATAATATTCACCAACGGCGATAATGATACCTTCCCGTTGTGGTATAATCAGGAAGTGGAAGGCGTGCGTACAGACACGCGTGTCTGCAACCTCAGCTATCTGCAGACCGACTGGTATATCGACCAGATGAAGCGTCCGGCATACGATTCTCCGTCGGTTCCTATCACATGGCCGCGTATAGACTACTGTTCAGGAACAAATGAGGTGGTTTACATATATCCTGACGTTAAGAAGCAGGTTCTCGACTTCTACAAGCAGAATCCTGAGCAGGCAAGAGCTCAGTTCGGAGACGATCCGTTCGACGTGAAGAATGTCATGAAGTATTGGGTACGCTCTAAAGATCCTGATATGCGCATCATTCCTTCAGACACGCTCTATGTGAAGATTGACAAGGAGGCTGTGAAGAAGAGCGGTATGCTCATGGCCAGCGACACAATACCTGACAAGATGGTCATCTCGCTTGCCGGAAAGCGCATGCTCGACAAGAAACAGCTGATGATGCTTGAGATGATTGCGCAGAGTAATTGGACCCGTCCACTGTATGTCGCTACAACCGTCGGAGCCGACAACTACATGAATCTTGGCGACAACTTCGTACAGGAAGGTCTTGCTTACCGCATCACTCCGTTCACGACGAAGAATCCGGGAGTGAAGAGCTTCGACACAGAGAAGGCATACAACAACCTGATGTACCGCTACAAGTGGGGTGGACTGGAGAAACCGGGACTCTATCTTGACGAGACCGTTATGCGTATGTGCTACACCCACCGCCATCTGTTCGCAATGTTGGCGCTCGAACTCATCAACGAGGGCAAGAAGGACAAGGCCATCAAGGTGCTCGACAAGTCGCTCAAGGTGATACCTGAGTATAATGTTCCTATGACATTCATGTCGGGTGCTTCGGAGCTTGCACGTGCTTACGCTCTTGCCGGACAGAAGGCAAAGGCTGCAAAACTGCTCAACGCGGTATGGAAGAACGAGGAACAGTACGCCCTGTGGTATCTCTCGCTTGAGGGCACACGCTTCACTCAGGCACAGAACGACTTCCTGCGCCAGACCATTATGATGCAGAGTACGGCTGAACTGACATCGCTTGTAGATGAGAAACTCGCATCTAAGCGTATGCAGAGACTCAATGCCCTCTATACGGCATACCGTAACAAGGGTGGCGCAGAACTGAATTAAACCTATCGGAATGATTATCGAACAACCTGCACAGTGGTTACGTTGGTTATATCCGAGAGCTCTTTGGAGAATGGATAATAAGGTGAGGGCGGTGTATCTCACGTTCGACGATGGGCCGATACCTGAGTCAACGCCTTTCATCCTTAAGACGCTCGCCGAATATGGAGCGCATGCCACGTTCTTCATGGTGGGCGACAATGTAAGGAAATATCCGGAACTGTATGATAAGATAGTGGCTGCCGGCCATCAGGTCGGCAACCACACGTTCCATCACCTCGGAGGTTTCAAGCATTTTGCGACTACTTACATAAAGGATACCAACGCTGCCAACCAACTGATAAAGGCCAGATATTTCCGGCCGCCGCATGGTTGCATGAGTTATGGAGAATATTTATGGCTGCGGCGCAAGTATCGCATCGTGATGTGGGATCTTGTCACACGCGACTATTCCAAGTGGATGACGGCCGACGACGTGGTGGAGAACGTCAGACGATATGCGCGCAACGGATCAATAATTACGTTCCACGACTCTCTCAAGAGCATAGACAAGTTGCATTACGCGCTGCCGCAGGCGCTGCAATGGTTGAAAGATCAAGGATATGAATTCAGAATATTCGAATGAGGCAAGACCGAAAGGTCCTGCCTCTTTTTATTATTATTGTGTTTCTCAAATCGTGAATGGTCATGCAGTGATGTGCCGGAACTGATATCAGACAGGCAATGACAGACATGGTATTCGCCTTATTGATGAACGGAAAACAGGTGTGTGAATGTTTGCTACCTGCATGTTGAGTGTATAATACGGGTGTGAGAGTTGTGCAAAGCCTACTTGTGTAAGGATATAAACAAACGTATTACGTGAGACTTGTTATGATAATGGGTTAACATTGGGTAAACATTTCTTATTTACATGTGATGTTTTTAATCTGCTTGTAGATGCCTTATGTTTTGAAAAATAATATTTACGGCAGAAAGGTACTGTGTAAAAACAAAATAAGAGGTAAAATCAATCGATTTACCTCTTTAACTCGTGAGCGGCAAACGGGGCTCGAACCCGCGACCCCCAGCTTGGGAAGCTAGTGCTCTACCAACTGAGCTATTGCCGCATTGAGCATTTGCCACATTTCTTGAGCCGATACCCGGACTCGAACCGGGGACCTATTCATTACGAATGAATTGCTCTACCAACTGAGCCATATCGGCAAAATACGACGTGATTGTCATATCGGATGCAAAGGTAATTTATTTTTTTCTAAATCCCAAATATTAAAGCCGTTTTTTATCGGTGCTGAGGGTGCCCGACAGCGAATATGTTTGAAGTGCGCGAGGGGGTTGTGGGCATGACGGTGGCGGGTGTTTGTTTTTTGTTATGTCTGTATTTTTATATACATGTTGAGCGTTCGTCACGGAGCGATGCCGCCTTCAAGATTCATCAGTATTACTGTATTGACGCGGTGTGTATATGTTAAATACACTGGATTTTTAAGTTAAATAATTTTTTGGATTTAACATTCTGTTTTTTGAATTCTGGAAATCCGAGAGTCCGTTAAACGTTGGTTATCGCATAAGTTTGCGAGCTTTGCACTCAGTTTTTTCTATGATTAATTTCCGATAAGCACTCTTTCACACTCCGATATGGTGGTTTTCGGAGGCTGAAATGGGCGTTATCATGCCCTGAAATGGGCTTAATCGCAGTACGATTCGGGCTCTTTCGGAGCGGTGTATGATGCTTGTAATGATGGGGTCTTGTTTAAGTGGCTGATTATTAGATTGTTGGCTTATCCTCTCATATACGGGCTGTACGCGGCGAAAAAATAGTTTGTTGAAAATATTCGATTTTTAAGTGGGGTAGAGTATCGGTATTCCGCGATTTTAGTTCATTATAGTCAATTATCCGGACAACGGCTGCACGTCGGTCAAGGCATCTTTATGCGACTCAGAAATCACGGCTGTCTCCTTTGCCGGAACTCATGTCCGGTCTGCCTCACATGCCGTAATATAAAAAGACAGCGGCTGCAAACTCAATTGCAGCCGCCGTGCTTATGGTTCAATTATTATTGTTCTGTTTATTTCTTCTGCATGTCGTAAACGACCTGCATGAGTGTTTTGCCGAGTTCGTCGGCCTCTTTCATTGTGTGTGCCTCGCTATATACTCTGATTATCGGTTCGGTATTCGATTTGCGCAGGTGCACCCACTTGTCTTTGAAGTCAATCTTCACGCCGTCGATGTCGTTTATCTTTTCGTTTGCGTACATCTCCTTCACCTTTCCGAGTATTGCGTCTATATCGGTGTCGGGCGTCAGGTCTATACGGTTCTTTGCTATGAAATATTCAGGATATGTGGCTCTCAGCTCGCTCACCTTGCATTTCTTGTGTGCCAGGTTAGACAGGAAGAGGGCTATGCCAACGAGCGCGTCGCGTCCGTAGTGGCTCTCCGGATAGATCACTCCGCCGTTGCCTTCGCCTCCTATCACAGCTCCTGTGTTCTTCATCATCGTCGTTACGTTCACCTCGCCTACGGCAGACGCTGTATATTGTCCTCCGTGTTTCTCGGTGACGTCGCGCAGTGCGCGTGTTGAGCTCAGGTTAGACACGGTGTTGCCCGGTGTGTGTGAGAGCACGTAGTCGGCCACGCTCACCAGTGTATATTCCTCACCGAACATCTTTCCGTTCTCGCAGATGAAAGCCAGACGGTCAACGTCAGGATCTACCACGATGCCGAGGTCGTAGCCGCCTTTTGCCGTGAGTGCCATGATGTCGCCCAGGTTTTTCTCGAGCGGTTCGGGGTTGTGGGCGAAGTCGCCGTTTGCCTCACCGTTGAGTATGTTGTATTCCACTCCCAGCGCGTCGAAGAGCTGTGGCAGGATGATACCTCCCACGCTGTTGATGGTGTCGGCGCACACTTTGAAGTGAGCGTTGCGTATAGCCTCTGTGTCAACCAGCTGCAGTGCGAGCACGTTGTCGATGTGTTTTTGGTTGAAGGAGTTGTCTTCGCTGTAGTGTCCGAGGTGATCTACGTCGGCATACTCGAAATCTTCTTCCTCGGCAATTTTCAGCACTTCGTTGCCGTCGGCCTTGGTGAGAAATTCGCCTTGTGTGTTGAGCAGTTTCAGTGCGTTCCACTGTCTTGGGTTATGGCTTGCGGTGATGATGATGCCACCGTCGGCCTTTAGCATGCTCACTGCAAGCTCGGTGGTAGGCGTTGTTGCCAGGCCTATGTTCACCACGTCGTAGCCCATGCCCATGAGTGTGCCGCATACTATGTCCTTAACCATCTCGCCGGATATTCTCGCGTCGCGTCCGACAACAAACCTGCCTGTTCCGGACTTGGTGTTACGCTTCATGAATGTGGCGTATGCCGTTGTGAATTTCACGATGTCCAGCGGGTTCAGTGTGTCTCCGGTGTGGCCTCCTATGGTGCCGCGTATTCCGGATATGGATTTTATCAGTGTCATATAATTATAGTCCTCTTTGATAAGTTATTTCATACAAGCATGGATATACTCCCGATGTGGCGTACTGGTGACCTTGCGTGTGTGGCACGATGAGCTTAACTTTCGCAATTTCCTCACCCGGATTTGCAGGACGTCCTATCTTGATGTATGTAAGCGGTGTGAGCCATCCGGCCGGAACTGATGTGCTTCCATAAATGAAATACATCACGCTTGAATCTGCGACGAATGATGCTTTGAATGTTCCTGATGTGTTTTTGACAATCATTATGTCCGGATGGTTAAATTCGGATGCACCTATATTATTTGCAAGTTGCAGTGAGTCTGTCAGCAGATTCCACTCTGTGAAGCGGCACAATACAGTAGCTGTCTCACCGTCCTTGAGCTTTTCTCCGCATCCTTCGCGTATTATCTGCATATATACGCCTGTGTTGTCGAAGAGCACGTATTCGTTCTTTGATACGTCGGTGGTGGTGTCTTGTGCTAAGAACTCGCTTTCGCTTATCACCTTTATTTTGTTCTTTGTTATATAGCTGTTTATGGCTGCGCGTTCTTTCTTTTTCTGGTCGGCATACGATTCGGTGTCATCACATGACATCAGAGTGAATATAGCCGCGAACGCAAAAAGTATGAATTTTATCTTTCCCATATATGTTTGATTGTTTTTGTTTCCATATTCCACAGCTTCGTTCAGGACCGTGCTGTCGTGATTTGTCTGTAATGCTGCATTATAACGATGCATACCGTGCAAAGGTATAAAAATAATGTGATATACGATTTTTGTATATAGATAATTTAAGTATTATATATAATCGTTATCTGCCGCCATTCGCCGGTCGTCTGTGGATTCTGTCATTTCAGCTTGTCGCCGTAGTGCATGATGGCTTTGCGCACCAGCTCCTCAGCTTCCTCGAGAGAGCAGTGCAGGCGTCCGCCGCTGGCGTTGAGATGTCCGCCCCCGTTGAAGAACTCGGCAGCCATCGTGTTGCATGGAAAGTCGTCAACCGAGCGCAGGCTTAACCATATCATGTTGTCCTTGCGGTCGTCTTCTCTGAGCGAGATGGACAGTTTCATGCCCTTTATCTTCAGCGGTTCGTTCACGAGTCCTTCGGCATCGCCCTTGATGAAGTGGAAATCCTTCATCGTCTGTCGCGATATGGAGAAGTATGACGCATGGTAATCGTTGAGCACGTTGAGCTTGTGATACATGATGTATCCGCGCAGACGTATTGCCCACGAACTGTAATTGTTGAACACGTTGCGGTATATCTTGTCCTTGTTTATGCCTTTGGTGAGCAGTTCGCTGATGATGAAGAATGTTTCCGGATTGTTTGAGTTGTAGGTGAATCCTCCTGTGTCGGTCATCATGCCGCAATACAGACACACGGCACATTTCTTTGTCATCTTCTCGAAGTCGCCGCTCTGATACATTATGCGGAACACCAGTTCGCAGGTACTGCTCATCTCCGGTCGCGAGACTGTGAGCACGGTTTCCATCTGCGGATCGATGTGATGGTCTATCATTATTTTGCGTGCGGGCGAGTTCTCGAGTGCCGGCTGCATTTCGTCAACGCGTCCGAAACCGTTGAAATCGAGACAGAAAATGAGGTCGGCGCCATTCAGCAGTGCTTCGGCCCGTTCCTTATGTTTGTCGTAACGTATTACTTTCTCTGAATTGGGAAGCCACTGCAGAAAGTCGGGATAGGCGTCGGGAATGATGATGTCGGCAGACTTGTTTCTGTTGTTCAGAAACTCAAGCCAAGCCAGAGATGAGCCGAGCGCGTCGCCGTCGGGTGACTTGTGTGTGCATATCACTATGTGCTGCGAACATTCGGTGTGTTGGAGCAATGTCTCCAACTCACTTTGTGTAAGTGTATTTATTTCCATAATGGCTGCAAAGTTAATAATTTTTACTTATGATATGCCGTGAACGGTGGATAATTCTACAGCCCGACACATATTTATTTCACATATTGTATGAGCAGATGCAACTTTTAGTATTTAACCGACGTCAAATAAAAAGAAAATATAAATATTAAGAGGAAATGAACAGAAAATCAACATTGTATGTGGTGTTAAGTCTATGTGTATGTCTTGTCTGCGTATCTTGTGTGGTACATCCGCGCGACAACAAAAGTGAGGAGACTGCAACTGTTGAACGGAAGGTTAGATATTTCTCTAAGGTTCAGGTGGAAGCCCCTTGTAATGTCTATTATGTGCAGTCGGATTCTTTGTGTGTCAAGGTATCCGGAAAGCGTGACCGGTTGTCAGACTTGGTGACTGTGCATGAAGGTGACCGGCTTATCATACGACTCAAGATGTTTAAAAACAACTTTTTGATTTCGGGAGATGACTTCTCCGATATGAATGTTTATGTTTATTCGCCTGACCTGACGGATGTCACACTAAAAAGCTCCGGATCATTCTCTGTTGAAAAACCGGTGGACACCGATAACTTGAGCGTGGAACTCACCGGTTCCGGCAATATGTCGTTTGACAGGGTCGTGTGCGACAATCTGTCGGTGGAGCTTAGGGGAAGCGGTAATATAGAGATGGATTCGGTCAGAGGTGTCACATCGTCAGTGTCGCTGCTTGGTGCCGGAAATGTTAAAATAAATCAGTACAAATTTACGGACTCACGGTTCAGTCTTCTGGGCGTGGGCGACATAGACGCGACGCTCAACGATTGCAATCGCGTTGAATGTAATCTTATGGGTGTTGGAAATATGAACCTTGAGGGTAATGTGAGAAATATCTCGCAGAATGTAAAAGGCACAGGAAGCATAAATACCGACAACCTGAAAGTCACACGTTGACTTTTCGGGTTGCCGGTATGTTACGGCGGATACTTATTGCCGAGGTGTAGCGGTTGACTATTCGGCTGATGGCCGGTACGCGCATTATTACCTTCTCAAGCAAAAGTATGCCTATGATTGTTGTCATTATGCCGAGCAATACATCGATGATGTAGTGATGCCCGCTATATACTGCTGTCCACCATATACCTGCGCATATGGACGCGAAGACGCGTATGGTGACGCGGTTCTGGCGGCTTTTTATTGCATATATTGTGGTTATCAACATATATGCGGCATGCAATGACGGTACGGCTGCAAACACGTTGGCGTTCTTTCCGTACAATGCATGGAATACAGACAGTCCGGTCAGTTGATCGAAACGGCCGAGACCGGCAACGTTGCCCGGTGTGTTGAGTATGGGTTCAAAGCCGTAGTTCATAACATACCATGGCGGTGCCGCAGGATGAATGTAATATCCGCAGAATCCCAACAGATTGACAAAGAGGAACGCCAGGGAGAAATGCAAGTAGTGCTTGTAGTCTCCTTTTATGTAGAGATAGAGGCCGAAGGCCAAAGGCACCGGCACCCAGCACAGATAGAAAAGGCCGGCCATGATGTCGGCGAAGGCACAATGATGAATCGCGAAATATTCGCCGGGAATCAGTGTCGCGTTTGCCGATGTGATGCCGAAGAGCATTTTCTCACTCTCGTACAGCCCTTTTACGTCGATAGGATTTACTTCATAGTTGGGCAGAAGGCGCATCCAGTCGTAAGAGCAGGCAAAGATGAGCCACGGAGTAAGCGCAAACGCCACCTTGCGCGTGGGTTTGAGTATTGCCAGCACTACATATAATATAATAATGTAAAAGCTGAACATTATTTTTTCTTAGTATTCTTGTTTAAAACATTGTAGCAGTGTGCTACACGCCAGAATGCGGTGATGTTTGCCAGAATGGCGATTAGTATGATTGGAACGACAAGACACCACATGTTGTCGCAGATGCCGCAGAGTATTGCTCCAAGGCTTGTCAGCACCACGCGCTCAGGACGTTGCATAAGACCGACCTTGCACTCAATGCCCAAACCTTCGGCGCGTGCTCTAACATAGCTTACCATTACCGAGCCGACCATAGCAAAGAACGTGATTACTCCGCTCCATATCCATCCGTTGAGAAATAGATAAATGCAGATGCTGAAGAGGGTGAAGAGCTCGCTGTAGCGGTCGAGCGTAGAGTCCCAAAGCGCTCCGAACTGTGAGGACATGTTGCCCATTCTTGCCAGACGGCCGTCCATCATGTCGAATAATCCGGCAAACAGAATGACTGCGCCGCTCCAACCCACGACAGCAGTGCTGTCAAGGAACTCGTTGGCAGCATAGATTAGCATTGCTGCGGCTACCAGATTGAGAACAAAGCCGATTGTTGTTACAAGATTAGGAGTGATGCCGATCTTGATCATTCCTTTTATAACGGGGTTTATAATAAAGTATATTACCTTCTGCAGAAAGTCCCGATAGTTCATGTTCCGATATTTTATGTTATTATTTGTTTTTTGAATTGAATACAAAACGATACTGCATCTGATAGTTCCAGAATATTGCCACGATTATCGCTATTATGACTTTTGATATCATGAAATACTGATCAGATAATTCTGTGAGTATATATGTGCCGTAGGTATTGAGCAGAATGCTTCCTGTCCAGACAAGCATATAGCGTATGGCGATGTTCTTTTTCTTTATTCCGAAGGCGTGGAACACCCATCTGTAGTTTATGAGACAATTTGCGATACCTCCGGCAAGAGCACCCAGAAAAGTGGAATAGCCATACCATATGCCGAAAGCATGGGCAAATATTATCGTCGCGCCGAAGTCTATGGTTGACGATATCCATGCGGAGCATTGAGCCTTGCAGAAGGTTATCAGTTTGTTTTTTAAATTATCCATTGAACTGCAACGATGATTATAAGACTGTATATACCTGCAAGTATGTCATCGGCCATAACGAAAAATGCGCCGTCATGTCTGTCAAGTTTCCTTATACCAAGGGGCTTTAATATGTCAAAGAAACGGAAAAGCACAAATGATGCCAGTGCCAGCCAAAGTGACTGTGAAGGTACGGCAAGCAATGGTATCCATACGCCGACCATCTCATCCACCACAACTTTCTTCGGGTCAGAGCCCCAGAAAGGTTCAAGGCACTTTGTAGCCCATGTTCCAAGAATAGTGAAAACCACAATGGCGCAGAGTGTGATAGCAAATAGAACTGTTGAAGTAAGCAGAAAAGAAAGGGCATACCATAAAAGCATGCCTAACAATGCACCTGCCGTTCCTGGTCCCCATGGCCAGAATCCGCTGCCAAAGCCCGTTCCAATAATAGTGGGTAAAAGTGGCAATCTTTTCATACAATGGTGCAAAATTAATAGAAAAATATTAAAAAGCAAAAAGTTTTCTTGCTTTTTTTAATATCTATGTATATCTTTGCACCGGTTTTATTTTGAGTAAATACATACAGGTGAAAAGATTTTTTTGTTTTTTATTTGTGACCTTTTTCGTGGCAGTGTATGCCTTTGCACAAATAACCGGTGAAATAGTTGATGAGGATGGGTATGCCATTCCCAATGCGAGCGCTATATATAAGGGCCATCATGTGGCTGTGGTAAGCGACATAAACGGAAAGTTTACCATCGAGCGTCATGAGGGATGGACTCTTACGTTCAGCTCTGTTGGATTCAAGTCGCAGACTGTAAAGGTGTCACAAGATACTCCGTCGTATCTTAAAATTGTACTTAAAGAGGATTCGAGAAATCTGAGCGAAGTTGTGATAAAAAGCAAGCGTGACAAATATTCGCGCAAGAACAATCCTGCGGTTGAGCTGATGAAGCGTGTGATTGCGGCAAAGGAACGCACACATCTGGATAATCACGACTACTATCAGTATAACAAATACCAGAAGATAACGTTCTCTATCAATGACATAAAGCCCGACGACCTTGATAAGGGAGTGTTCAAAAAGCAGTCGTGGCTGGCCGACCAGATAGAGACAAGTCCGTATAACAACAAACTGATATTGCCTATTTCTGTGGACGAGACTGTCACGCAGCACATCTACAGAAAGGAACCTAAAGTAGAGAAGGACATCATCAAGGGACAGCGCTCTGACGGTATAAATAATGTATTACAGACCGGAGAGATTCTTAATACGATGCTGAAAGAGGTGTTTACCGACGTCGATATATACGACGATCATGTGCGACTCTTTCAGTATCAGTTCACCAGTCCTATCGGTGAGACGGCAATCTCGTTCTACAGATTCTATATAGAGGACACGGTGTATGTTGACCGTGACCTGTGTTATCATCTGCAGTTCTTGCCGAACAATCAGCAGGACTTCGGTTTTAGAGGCGAACTTTACGTTCTGGCAGATTCTACATTGCACGTAAAGCGCTGCTCACTCACTTTGCCGAAAAGCAGTATTGTCAATTTCGTTGACAACATGAAGATAGAGCAGGAATATACAAAGCTGCCTAACGGAGAGTGGGTGCTCACTGTGGATGATATGATGGTTGAGCTTAGAGTCAACAATCTGTTTGGCAATATGCTCGTTACACGAACTACCAGGTTGAGCGATTATGCTTTCGACGAATTGCCGAGCAAACTGTTCAAAGGCAAGGCGAAGGTGCGGCATGAGGCCGACGCGATGATACGTGATGAGGCTTTCTGGAACCAATACAGGGCTGTCGGTCTGACCAAGAGTGAGTCGTCGATGAACGAGTTTATCCATCGCATGGAGCAATCGAAGAATTATAAGTGGATAATATTCGGTGTCAGGGCGTTACTGGAGAATTATGTGGAGACGGGAACATCGCGGACAAAGAGCAAATTTGACTTCGGACCGATAAATACCGTTATTTCTAAGAACTTCGTGGATGGGTACAGATTCAGAATCAGTGGCCGCACAACGGCAAATCTGAGCAATCATCTGTTCTGGAACGGATATTATGCCTATGGTACAGAGTCGAGGAAACATTATTACGGTACGGAGATTACATACAGCTTTAATAAGAAAAAGAATGTGCCGTTTGAGTTCCCGCAACGCAACATAATATTCGAGAGCTCTTACGACGTGATGTCTCCTTCGGACAAATTCCTGTTGCATAACAAGGATAATGTGTTTATGGCTTTCCGTACGCAGAAGGTCGAGCAGATGTATTTCTATAACCGACAGAAACTCAGCTTTGTTTATGAGACAGACTGGGGATTCAGTTTCGACACGTCTATAAAGACTGAAAGCAATGAGCCTACAGGTGATCTTTTGTTCGAACGTATGACATCTCCGACGGTTAACGAAAACGGAGAAGAGGTTAAGAATCTCGTTTCAAAGATAAGGACCACTGAGTTCAAACTCGGATTGCGTTATTGTCCTGGTCAGACATTCGTCAACACGAAGCAGCAACGTTGGCCGGTCAACCTTGATTCGCCTGAGTTTACGCTCAGCCACACGGTCGGTATGAAGAATTTCCTGGGCGGAGAATATCGCCTTAATTTCACTGAGATGGGTATATATAAGAGATTCTGGCTTGGAAGCTGGGGTTATATTGATACTCACCTCAACGGTGGAATACAATGGGACAAGGTGCCTTTCCCGCTGCTTATCATGCCTCCGGTGAACCTGTCTTACTTCGAGCACGAGAGCACATTTAACATGATGAAGAATATGGAGTTCCTCAGCGATAGATACGCTTTCTGGTCAGTGTCATGGGATATGAACGGTAAACTGCTCAACCGCATACCTCTTGTGAAGAAGCTGAAGTGGCGTGAATACATTGCCGTGAAGGGAATGTGGGGAATGCTTACGGATAAGAACAATCCATTCCTCGAGCGCAACAGTGCTGACCCGCTGCTGTTCCGCTTCCCGGAAGGTGCCGGTATGTTGGACAAGAACAAACCATATTGGGAAGTTGTGGTCGGTGTGCACAATATATTCAAGTTCTTCGGCGTAGATTATGTGCGCAGGTTGACATATACCGATCTGCCCGGAGTTAAAAAGAACGGTGTGCGCTTTAGCTTTATGATGAGTTTCTAAAAAGTTGTCAGTATGAGAAAGATAAAAAATCCGTTTGTCGGAAATTCTGAATATGATTGCTTCGGTTGTTCGCCGGACAATCCGTTGGGACTGCACATGGAGTTTTTTGAGGATGGTGACGACGTAGTGTCCTATTGGCATCCTCAGGAACATTTCCAGGGATGGACAGGCGTGATGCACGGCGGCATTCTGGCAACATTGATTGACGAGACTGCCGGGTGGGTCGTTATGCGCAAGTTGCAGACATCAGGCGTTACGTCGCGACTTAATCTTAAATATCTTAGACCCGTGATGCTTACCGAACCGCAGCTCACGGTGCGCGCAAGGATAACCGGTCAGAAGCGTAGCTATTACACCATAAGTGTGACGCTTGAGGACGGGAATGGTAAAGTGTGTGTGGAAGCAGAGTCGGTTTATTATGCATTCGACAAAGAGCGAGCCCGCCAGATGGGCTTTTCCGGATGTGATGTGGAAGGCGAGCAGTTGCTGTCTATGTGATGACAGAACGTGACAATGAAGGTAATGTGTTCAAAATCTTACATTTTTTATACTATTTATACAATAATAAGAAGAATTCCAGGTTATCATAAATAAAGATGTCAATCAATAATATGGCTATAAAGAATCTGTCCTTGCATTTTCAGAGAGTGTTTCATTCGTCTGTCAGTACGTCTGCGCGGAGGTTTGATGTCTTTATGGTGCGGTTTTTGTGTGGTCTCGCACTGCTCCTGATTGCGGCATTTGTATTCTATGCCATACCAGAGTCTGCGCCTGTAATCAGAATGTTGGATTTGTTTGACAAACACATGATGGTGCTGCTCAATTATGATGGCGGCAGAACGTTGGACGCTTTCTGGTACACGTTTTCTTCAAAATACTCTACGGTACCGCTCATTCTTGCACTGTTCTATTTCTTCTTCCAGGACCGGTTCAAGTGGTATGAGATGCTGTTCTTTGTATTGAGTCTGGTTGTGGTCGTGGCTTTGTGCGACACAATAGCCTCTGCTGTCATAAAGCCATACGCATGCCGGTTGAGACCGTCGCGCAGTCCGATGATATGCGATCTCTTGCATTTTGTAAACGGATACAGGAGCGGCCTCTATGGTTTTGTATCCAGTCATGCGGCAAATGCCTTTGGAGTTGTGACATATATGTCGCTGGTATTCAGAAAGAAGATAATAATATTCCCGCTTGTTATCTGGGCTATATGTATATGTTATTCGCGTATATATCTCGGTGTGCACTATCCCGGAGACATACTTTTCGGTTCAATGATAGGCGTGACAATCGGAGGCTTGGCATATTATGCCTTTAGGTATTTTTATGTAAGAGTGCTGATGAAAAGATATACGATGAATTTCTACACTACTTCAGCTCAGAGAAATTTTCTCGTATTGAATATTTCTATATTCGGAACCATATTTTGCATACTGTGCTACAGTCTTGTTATTAATTTATGACATCAGTTCTCCGGTCTGCACCTATAGGTGCCGGGCTCTTAGCTGCCGTATGTCAGACGCATTATTTTTATAATAGACGCATTGTGTTTATATACGGGGCCTGCATAATATCATGATGTTATAACTTGCTGTTGTTTGCCGATTCATTGCCTGCTTTTTATTTTTGATTATAGTTGCGATATTCGGCAATGTGGAAAATTTTGGGTAATTTTGTAAATTATAATAATTCGTAGATATGAAAGTTGACACAAAGACATTTAAGGAGATACACAGACCGATGTATATTTTGGAAGAAAGTCTGCTTCGCAGGAATCTTTCACTGATAAAGCATGTTGCTGATGCGGCAGGCGTTGAGATAATATTGGCCTTCAAGGCATATGCCTTGTGGAAGACGTTTCCAATATTCCGCGAATATATCAACGCCACAACGGCGAGTTCTCTGGCTGAGGCCCGGTTGGCATTTGACAAGTTCTGCAGTCCTGCGCATACATATTCTCCGGCTTATACATCTTATGAGATAGACGAGATAGCCGAATGTTCGAGTCATCTTACGTTCAACTCATTGTCGCAGTATGACCGTTTTGCAGAGAGGGTTAAGCGTGTTAATCCCGGCATAAGCCTTGGCCTGCGTGTCAATCCGGAGTATTCGGAAATATCTACCGATCTTTATAATCCGTGTGCTCCCGGCACTCGGTTCGGTATCAACGCCGAAAATCTTCCTGATCAGTTGCCGGCCGATATAGAAGGATTCCATTGCCACTGCCATTGTGAAAGTGGGGCAGATGTCTTTCAGCGTACTCTCTCTCATATAGAGGAGAAATTCTCAAAGTGGTTCGGACAGCTGCGTTGGATTAATTTCGGAGGTGGACATCTCATGACCCGTAAAGATTATGATGTGGATCTGCTCATAAGTCTTTTGCGCGATTTCCGTGGCAGATATCCTAACCTTAAGGTCATACTGGAACCAGGAAGTGCCTTTGCCTGGCAGACTGGTCCTCTTGTGTCACAGGTTGTCGATGTAGTGGAGGATCACGGTATACGTACAGCCATACTGAATGTGAGCTTCACCTGCCATATGCCCGATTGTCTGGAGATGCCATACATGCCTGCCGTCAGGGGCGCAGAGATTGCTGAAGGACCAGAACAGGCCGGAATGGATGGACGTGCCCCGTATTTTTATCGTCTAGGAGGCAACAGCTGTCTGTCGGGTGACTTCATGTCTGGTTGGTTGTTCGATAAGGAATTGCATGTGGGTGACAACGTGATATTCGAAGATATGATTCATTATACGACTGTCAAGACCTGTACTTTTAACGGCATTACCCATCCGTCGATAGCGATTGTTCACCAGTCAGACAACGAACTAGAAGTGCTCCGCGAATACACTTATAAGGACTATTTTAGCAGGATGGATTAGAAAAATGTACTAATTTTGAAAAAAAAAGACCGGAAAAGTTTGTGGATTAGAAAAAAAACATTACCTTTGCAACCGCATTTAGAGAAATGCTTCTATAAAAAGAAATGTTGCGGAAATAGCTCAGTTGGTAGAGCACGACCTTGCCAAGGTCGGGGTCGCGGGTTCGAGTCCCGTTTTCCGCTCAATATTCTGAATAGAGAGTTTGACAGAATTGAATTTTTTGCCCAGGTGGCGGAATTGGTAGACGCGCACGTTTCAGGTGCGTGTGCCGCAAGGCGTGCAGGTTCGAGTCCTGTTCTGGGCACTGTTTATTCAGAATAGTTCACATGTTGGAGAGGTGGCGGAATAGGTAGACGCGCTACTTTGAGGGGGTAGTGACAATTGTGTCGTGGGAGTTCGAGTCTCCTCCTCTTCACCATTATTTTTCGCGGAAATAGCTCAGTTGGTAGAGCACGACCTTGCCAAGGTCGGGGTCGCGGGTTCGAGTCCCGTTTTCCGCTCTTTTTTTCTCAGAGAAACAAATCAACCCAATGAACTTATACTTAAGATATTTTGATAAAGAGACGTTAGTCACTAATGTTGATGACGCAATCGCTTTTTTGCGTTCTATTCAGGAAATCGGAATGAATCCCGGACTTGAGGCAGACATCCGTGATTATGTTGCAAGCGATGTCTATTATCCCAAAAGATACAAGGTTAGACAGCGTGTCTATTTTATCATTATAAAGACCACTGCGGCCACAATGCTTGACTTCAAACAGAAAAAGGCTCTTCATCCAATGCCGGCAGGCGGACAGATGATGGATAAGCGCGATCTTGCTGCTACCGTTGTGACTCGTCTGAACGAAGAAAGACCGGGATGGTATGAGGGTTCTCTTGATTTCAAGCGGGTTGTCATGATACCGTCAACAGGTAAGCATGAGTATCGTGATACGCATTTCGTGGTACATTGCAAGGCGATGTCGGGATTGGATTGCTATAACAGGATTGTTGAGCACCTGAAAGGGCGTGTTGACAGCCGTTCGCAATTCCCGTCGGCAAAGGGAAAGAATTTCCATTATAAATACCTTGGAATGTGGAAATGATTTTCAACCGTTTGTTTTGAAATATTATGAACAAGGTGATGCTCATAGGAAACGTAGGCAATGAGCCTGATGTGCGTTATTATGACGCAGACCAGGCGGTGGCACAGTTCAGACTCGCTACGACTGAACGTGCTTACACATTGCAGAACGGTACACGTGTGCCTGAGCGCACCGATTGGCACAACATCGTATTGTGGAAGGGCCTTGCCAAGATAGCCGAGAAATATGTACACAAAGGTGACAAGCTGTATATAGAAGGACGGTTACGCTATCGTGTGTATGACGACCAGAAAGGCATGCGTCGTTTTGTGACGGAAATATACGGTGAGAATATGGAAATACTCTCCAGCAGGACGGCATCCGTATCGACAGAACAGAAAACGTCGCCTGCACCGGATGGTAAGACTGACTCTCAGACGGATGATTTGCCATTTTAATAAAACAAAAAGTTTTGGATACTTTACCGATAATCGAGTCTTTATCAGACATACATTTCATAACACCTTCCATTGGTGTTGCTGTCGCTCTCTTTTTGACAGTACTCCTGCTTCTCATATCAGGATTCGCAAGTGGTTCCGAAATAGCTTTTTTCAGTCTTCTGCCGTCTGAAATATCAGAGGTAAGCTCTGGCAAGACAGAAATAGATAAAAAGATAAAATTATTGCTCGACGACAGCGAGCGCACATTGGCAACAATACTTATTACCAACAATTTTGTCAATGTGACGATAATCATGCTGTGCAATTATATCTTCGCATCGATCATTGATTTCGGTCCGAAGGCGTATTGGCTGCAGTTCCTGTGCATCACTGTGCTGCTCACATTCCTGTTGCTTCTTTTTGGCGAGATAATGCCTAAGGTGTACAGTCGTCAGAATCCGTTGCGTTTCTGCCGTAGGGCAGTGCGAGGCATAATGTTTTTCAGAAAACTCTTCTGGCCTGTCGAGAATATTCTTCTACGCAGTGGCATGCTTGCGGAGAAGGTTGTGCAGAAGGAAAACCACGTGCTCAGTGTCAACGAACTGGAGCAGGCTCTGGAGCTTACTGATACGGAAGACATAAAAGACGAGCAGAGCATGCTCCAGGGTATCATACGTTTCGGAGACGAAACCGCCAAGGAAATAATGACAGTAAGGCAGGATATTGTCAATATAAATATCGAAAGCAATTTCTCTGACGTGTTGAAATGTATCGTTGACAACAACTACAGCCGCATTCCTGTATATCAGGACACATCGGACAACATAAAAGGTATTTTGTATATAAAGGACCTGTTGCCTCATCTGTCGAAACATTCCACTTTCAGATGGCAAAGTCTCATACGTCCGCCTTATTTCGTTCCGGAGACAAAGAAGATAGACGCACTGTTGAGAGAGTTTCAGAAGAACAAGATGCACATTGCCATTGTCGTGGACGAGTTCGGTGGCACCAGCGGACTGGTTACGCTTGAAGACATTCTGGAGGAGATTGTCGGCGAGATAAACGATGAGTTCGACGACGAGGGCAACACATATTCAAAGATAAACTACAATACTTATATCTTCGAAGGTAAGACGCTTCTCACGGATTTTTATAAGATTATTGATGCCGACGAAGACGTCTTTTCAGATGTCGAGGGTGAGGCGGATACACTCGCAGGAATGTTGCTTGAGATAAAGGGCGATTTTCTGAGCATTCACGAAAAGATAGAATATAAGAATTATCTTTTTGAGATTGTCGGCATAGAAGGACGCCGTATAAGTAAGGTTAAGGTGGTTATCAATCCGCCGGCACAGAAATCTTAATGTCCTGTACGTAGGATGGCAGTTGTTTCTATCGAAAAAATCGGTCCGGATGTTGTGCTTGGCCTATGGAGAATAGAAGGCCAAGAAGATTCCCGACATCTTCTTGACAATAATCTGTCGTTGGAAAAGCTTGTTCTTTCTTGTGGCAGTTCTCAACGTAGGGCGGAGATTATAGCCGTGTATTCTCTTCTTTATGCCATGACCGGTGACAGCACTTTGTTCATAGATCACACTCCTGAAGGTAGACCGTTTGTGCGTGATTCGGATATAAAGATAAGTCTAAGCCACACAAAGGGATATGCTACGGTGATTATGTCGCACACAAAGGCGGTGGCAGTTGATATTGAATATATGAGCAATAGGGTTGACCGCATTGCCGGACGGTTCATACGTGATGACGAATCGGCGCCTGACACGTTGCACCGTCTGCTGCATTGGTGTTCAAAAGAAACTCTGTTCAAATATTGCTCGGAATACAAACTCGGATATTATGATATGCGACTCCATCCTTTGGAAATTTCGAAGAATGGAGTCGCACGCATTGATAATCTTATAAATATGACGTCATCGGATGTATACTACAGAATATGTGATGATTACATCCTAACATATATCTTCTGAAGCCGGAATCCGAAGACAAATGAAAGATCGCTGTCTTGACGGCATTATTTGACTACCGGTTTGTTTTCATTCTTCCATTTCAATATGCCGCCCTTCATGTTTATCACCTTATATCCGTCTCCGGAAAGTCTTTTTGCCGCTTCTGCGCTCCTTTTACCGCTTCTGCAATAGACAGCGATTGTCTTCGACTTGTCCAGTGCTGTTTCTGCTATTTCAAGAAAGTTGTCTTTTTTTATGTCTATTTGTTTTGCGCCAGCAAGATGACCTTCTTCATACTCTTCTTTTGTTCTGACATCGAGTACCTGTACATTTTCCGATTTTATCTGTGATTCAAAAACGTCGGTTGTCACATTTCTATACCCTGATGTCTTTACTGATTTTATACTGCATCCGCCGACTATTAGTCCTGATAGGGCGACAAGCAGTGCTACGCTTTTTTTCATAAGTGTCTGTTTTACTTTTATTTACGGTGGCAAACATAACGAAAATGCTTGTAATGTGCAAAAAAATACGGTTTAAAAGTTCTTATGATATGCAAAAATATGATGAGTCGATATATATATAAATGACGTAAACGGTACAGGTTGTTTGTGATGTTGATGTGTATTAACGCATTGTTTGTTTTTAATTGAGATATATGCAGGCAATACGCTTCTTCCGTAGGATTAAAATAATGATAAATCACCCTTTTCTGTAATGTCTACATTGATGTCTTGTCCCAACTGTTATGATAAGGCCTGTTTGTGCATCTGAAACGGGGTGTTTTAGTTTCAGATATGGACTATTTTAGAGTCTGAAATAGACTTTATCAGGGCTCAATATGGATTATTTCAGAGCATGATATTGTTTTTTTCATAATGGTGTGTGAGCTTAATCTTTTTATAATTCGTTTTTTATAAATCAGTATTTTGTATAAATGCGACATTTTATATAATATTTACTAATTGCATAAATAATGTATAATATAAGACATCCTGTTGTTTGGAGATATGATTATTTTAATATATCTTTGCAGAGATACGAATTTCGCATGTTGCGAAGTAATATGTTGTTATTATTATCAAAAATTTTCTATTTATGAGGAAAAATTTACTTTTATTTTTGTTAATGACACTTATGTCATTTGTTTGTGCAGATCTTCGTGCACAGGAAGAGGTTGTTATAGACGAGGATTTCAGCGAATTCACGGAAGGTAGTGAATCGAAACCGGCTACAACAGACATTTCCGGATATTCTGGCAAGCTGTATAAGACCATCGGATGGAACGGTTCGAAGGTATATGAAGCCGGTGGAATGCTTATGGTTGCTGATGGCGGAAACCTGAAGACTGCATATTTGAAAAATATGAGCAAGACTTCTAACATAAAGGTCACTTTCGATGTAAGAAGTATTGCCGATTATGGTGGAGGTGTTACACTGAAAGCCGGTTATTTGGATTCTGAGACTTTCCTTATGTACGACAGTGAATGGCATACGTTCTCTGCGGTTTTCGAAGACGTATCAACCTATTCTAATCTTCAGTTCGATCCGTATCTGGCAGCAGAAGGTATTCTCATAGACAATGTCAAGGTCATAGCTTCTGATGATATTGTATCTGCTCCGGAGGCACTTCAGCCAATTTCTGTAAATGAGACAAGCTTTACAGCAAGATGGAAGAGTGTGAGTGGCGCAACTTATCTGCTTGACGTATATACAAAGAATGCGGACGGCGAAAAGGAATATCTTGTGAAAGACCGTGAGGAAACCGGCACATCTGCACTTGTAGAAGGTCTTGTTGCGGGCAAAGTTTATTATTACACGGTGCGTGCAAAGAAGGGTGAGATCGTATCAGACTATTCAAACGAAATAGAGGTTGTTGAGGTTCTTGAGAGTGTTGACGCTCCTAAGGCTCTGCCGGCAACTGATATAACAGAGACAGGTTTCACCGCCAACTGGGAGGCTGTTGCCAAGGCAACACGTTATATGGTCAAGCTCACACGTAATGAGACTTTGACTGAAGACAAGACTGTAAATGTTCTTGACGAAGACTTCTCTAAGGTTGATAAGGGTTCACTCGATTTCGTTGACTTTATATCGAGCAGTGAACTGGATTCTTATACTAAGGTTCCGGGATGGACAACATATATGGAATGTGTGGCTGCAGGATATCTTGGAATCTCTCCTTACGGTTCAGATGGTTTCATAAGAACTCCGGCGCTCGATCTGTCTCACAATGGCGGTAAGTTTACAGTTAAGCTGAATATGGCTGAAGGTGCATTCGGTACATACTATGAAGGTGCAAATGTAGAGATTCGTGTTTATAACGGCAGCGCAGAAGAGCCTGTAGAGACACAGACAGTTGTGCTTTCAAAGGGCTTTGCTGACTATTCTCTCGATTTCACAAGTGGTTCTAAAGAGACCTATGTTGAGGTTTATTACAATGGAAGCCAGAAACTGTTCTTAGACTATATTACTGTCGCACAAGTATTGTCAAAGGGTGATGTTTATTCTTCAGTAGTTGAAGAAAGAGAAGTGGAGAATGCCACATCTACGACATTTGAGGTGCCAATGTCTGATGCTATAGCTTATTCTTATCAGGTTGTAGCTTATGCACGTACAGTTGTTGACGGTGAGATAGGTTACATGGCATCTGATCCGTCGAACACAGTTGATGTTAAATATGTTTCTACATCAATAGACGGTGTTGAAGAAACAGCTGATGCTCCGAAGGTATATGTTGAGAATGGTGGCATTGTGGTTGATCTTGCAGCAGACTCAGTTATCAATGTTTACAATGTAAGCGGTCAGGAAATTGTCTCAGTTTCAGGACGTCAGGGTGTAAACCATATCAGTGTTAAACCGGGACTTGCAATTGTTAAGGTTGGTGGCAAGAGTGTGAAAGTTCTTGTTCGTTAATGAAAGGCAATTCAGAATATGAAAAGATATAATCTCCTTTGGGTTCTGTGTCTGTTCTCTTTCCTTTATGTCGGTGCAAAACCGATTACAAAGAGTGCGGCTGAGAACATTGCGAGAGGTTTTATGAGTAAGCGATGCAGCAAGTCTGCGTCGCTTACCTGTTTACCTCGTAAGAGTGCTGTAAAGGGTGGAACAAGCGATGTTGCACCTTATTATATATTCAATGTCGGCAAGAACGAAGGCTTTGTCATTGTCTCTGGCGACGATAATGCCGAGCCGGTGCTTGGTTATTCAGATAAGGGAGAGCTCGATCCGAACAACATTCCTTCAAATATGGCGGAGTGGTTGCGTCTCAACGAGCTTTATGTGGAAAACTGTGCGAAAAAAGATTCTTCCGCTAAACCGGCTTATGCTAATACTGGTAACGGTACTGTTGTGGTAGAACCTTTGCTTGGCGACATCCTATGGGGACAAGATTTCCCGTTCAACGAGATGTGTCCTACATATTATTCGGATGGTCAGACAAAGCATTATTATGTAGGATGTGTTGCTACGGCCGCTACACAGATTATGCGTTATTATCGTTATCCTCAGCAGGGAACAGGCTCAAAGAGTTATGTGTTCAATGGTCAGACCCTTTCTGCTGATTTCGGTAATACCACATACGATTGGGACAATATGCTGGCTTTTTATCCGTCAGAGGGCGTAAGCCAGGAACAGATAGACGCTGCTGCTACGCTGGCTTATCAGTTCGGTGTTTCCGTAGAGATGGAATATGCTGAGAATGGAAGCGGTGCGCTGTCCATGCTTGTTCCTCATGCGTTGAAGACATATTTCGGTTATGATAATGGTGTTACCATGCGACGCCGCAATTTCTACAGCGGTACAGAGTGGCTTGATATTATAAAGAACGAACTTGACCACAACCGCCCTGTTTATTATGGCGCAACGAGTGACAACGGACTTGGTGGACATGCCTTTGTCTGCGATGGTTACGATTCTGAAGGATATGTACACATAAACTGGGGATGGTATGGTATGAGTAACGGCTATTTCCTTGTCAATCATCTTAATCCCGACGATCTCGGTGAGGGTGGTGGCACGGGAGGCTATAACACCGACCAGGAAATAATCACCGGCATACAGCCGTCCACCGGTGGAGCTACGACATTCGACCGTCCGCTCTATGGATTGCTCGGTCTGATGTGCAGCGATTATGGACGGGAATTCACGCTCATGGCTTCAATCAACAATTATGACGTGACTCCGTTCGACGGTCAGATTGCGGCAGTAGTCACCCGTGATGGTCAGATAATAGATGTGCTTAAGACAGATGGCGAGTCAACCCATATCGACGGTTTTGCCAATAGCATGAGCGGACTCTATTTCCTCACCATGCGTAACATTCCTACAACCGTGAGCGAGGGTATTGCTGACGGCAAATGCGAGGTTCGTCTCGCGTTCAAGGAAGCAAATGAAGAACGCTGGCAGATATTGCGTCATGAGAACAGAGAGCGTGGCTATGTCGAGGCTAATATAGTTAATGGTGTTCTTGAGCTTGATGAGGATGCTGAGCCTGTGCCTGATGTTACGGTTGTCGGACCGATAACGTCGGACGGAGAAATATACGCCAACGGTAGCGCTTTGTTCAATGTCACACTTAAGAACAACTCGTCCAACTTCAATCTGAAGAATGTTGTTGTCAGATTCCGTTCAAAGACAGATGCCACAAAGGTGTGGGACTATGAGAATACAGTCAATATCTACGATGGTAGCACCGAGAGTGTTAAACTTATTGTAAACCTTGCTGAGGATATGCCGGCGGGTGATTATGACATCATACTCTTCGAGAAGGGTTATCCTGATAATCCTTTCGTGCAGACTTCTTCAGAGCCAGCGTCTGTCACAGTGCTCCCTGCTGCCACTGTGCCTGTGATGCGTCAGACCCAGAAGATGGGACTTGTCATCGGTACAACCGATGGACTTGTAAGACAGGGGGACGACATCATGTTCAAGGTAACAGCACGCAATTATGGCGCAGCCGGAAATGTTGGTGTCATACTTTGGATGCAGAATGTGGATAAACCTGAAGAGACATATCTTTTCCTCCAGGAGAATGTCACTGTAGAAAAAGGTGAGGAAGTCACTGTTCCTCTTTTCCGCAAGCTGCCGGTTGATCCGGGTACATATCGTCTAAAGCTCACTTATCTCACAGACGACGGCAACGAGACTGCCGATACTAATGCTGCAGGATTCGACAATACACTCGAGGTTCACGAGAACAATACGGATATCATGCTTGAGGCCGTAAGTCTCGACATGCCTGATGTGCTTTATACTGAAGAGAAAGCACCTTGCAAGATTGTTCTTCGTGCGCCGCAGGATTTTAGCGGTATGGTTTATCTGCGTTTGCGTCAGTATACCAACACTAATGGTGAGATTGCTCAAATGAGCAGCGTGAAGATGAAGGCCGGTGAGACAAAAGAGTTAAGTTTTGATTATAAACCGAGAGTAGAGCCGCAGCGTTACATGTTGCTCGTTGAGGCAAAACAGGGTGGCGTTACCGGTACAGTGGCTTCTTACCACAACTGCTACAAACTGGTTGAAGTTAAAAGCGGAACTTCAGGCATATCTTCTGTCGATGCTCAGAGCGATAATGCCAATGTTTACTACAAAGATGGACGTGTTTATGTGGATGTTGCCGATGGCAGCACTCTGTTGAAGACGGAACTCATCGCTGTCAATGGTGCTCTTGTCACATCTTGCGACAAGGCTTCAATGACAGGCGGATGGTTCGCTGTTAATGTACAACCGGGTGTTTACATGGTCAAGGTAACAACGGACAAGGGCGTGTCTGTCAGAAAGATTGTGATAAAATAATCGGCTTGATGTCCGTTTGTTCGGACACAGACAATTACAATTTCTGATTTTTTATATATCAGACATAATGAAAAGCGGGATGCGATTCAGAAAATCGCATCCCGCTTTATTGATATCAGTTATATTGAACTGTGCGTAAGATAATTATAGTGTTTTTATTTTATATGAATGTCCGCAAGTTGCCAATCAATAAATTCGATGTTTAAAGTTCGCCCTATA
>ERZ857521.196-NODE-196-length-96567-cov-5.076498_pt1 | contig 96567 bp, 90 predicted proteins | sample MGYA00519701_ERZ857521 | MGnify/ENA primary metagenome ERZ857521 (study PRJEB31778, sample SAMEA3449346) | human gut metagenome | biome: human gut; feature: human-associated habitat; material: faeces | place: United Kingdom | collected 2010/2012 ...
TTTCCCTTGACTGCGCTCTCTGGCCTTTGTGTAACCTATGTTTGACGCGGATACAGGATTTGTAAAAATTCGCCCGCCGATTCATGGACAAAGGCTGTATTTTATGGTATTATAGGAAACTGAAGTATTCTGCTTGGAGGAACCGCTGTGAAAGAGTTTTCTGCGGACCGTCTGGAACGGCTGCTGGACACCGTGCTCAAGCCCGCCCGATATACCGGGGGCGAAATGAACGCGGTGTGCAAGCCCTTCTCCGACGCCGACGTTACCTTTGCCTTCTGCTTCCCTGATTCCTACGAGGTGGGCATGTCCCATCTGGGCATCAAGATTCTATATGATATCATCAACCGCCGCCCCTGGGCGCTGTGCGAGCGCGTGTTCATGCCCTGGCCGGACATGGCCGACGGCATGCGACGTGAAAACCTGCCGCTGTTCTCCATCGAATCCCGCACGCCCCTGCGCCAGTTTGATATTGTGGGCTTCACCCTGCAATACGAAATGTGCTATACCAACATCCTGGAAATGCTGGATCTGGCGGACATCCCCGTGTTCTCCAAGGATCGCACGGACGGCCCGCTGATCGTGGCCGGCGGCCCCTGCGCCTACAATCCCGAGCCCCTCGCTCCCTTCATCGACGCTTTCCAGATCGGCGACGGCGAGGAGCTGATGGTTGAATTTATCGAGTGCGTGCGCGCCTGCAAGGCCGAAGGCCTCAGCCGCCTGGAAACGCTGCGCCGCCTGGCCAAGCTGGATGGCGTATACGTGCCCGCCTTCTACCAGGAAACCTACAATGAGGACGGTACGCTTGCCTCCTTTACCCCCACCGATCCCGTCGCTCCCGCCCGGGTGCGCCGCCGCGTGGTGCTGGATCTGGACAAGGCTGCCTATCCCGAATCCTTTGTCGTGCCCTATACCGAAGCGGTGTTTGACCGCATTACGCTTGAAATTATGCGCGGCTGCACGCGCGGCTGCCGTTTCTGCCAGGCGGGCATGCTGTACCGTCCCGTGCGTGAGCGCTCGCTTGAAACGCTGCTCAAGCAGGCCGATTCACTGGAGCGCAGCACAGGCTATGAGGAAATCTCGCTGTCTTCCCTGTCCAGCGGCGATTATATGCACCTGACCGAGCTGGTCTGCGCGCTGACCGAGCGCTATGCCGATAAGAAGGTCAGCGTGTCGCTGCCCTCCATGCGTCTGGACAGTATTGTCAAGCCCTCACTTGAGGAGGCGCAGAAGATCCGCAAATCCGGCCTGACACTGGCTCCCGAAGCCGGCACGCAGCGCCTGCGCGACGTAATCAACAAGGGCGTTACCGAAGACGACCTGGTACGCGCCGTGACCGACGCCTTTGAAAGCGGCTGGAGCACGGTCAAGCTCTATTTCATGATCGGCCTGCCCACCGAAACGGACGAGGATCTGGAGGGCATCGGCCATCTGGCGCAGGATGTAATCGGCGCGTATTTCTCCGTGCCCAAAAACGTCCGCGCCCGTGGCCTGCGCGTCACCTGCAGCGCTTCGTCCTTTGTCCCCAAGCCTTTTACCCCCTTCCAGTGGTTCGGTCAGGATACGCACGATCAGATCGTCGAAAAGCAGACCAAGCTGCGCGATATCCTGCACAAGGTCAAGGGCGTGAACTTTAACTATCACGAATCGGAATTGAGCATGCTGGAAGCGTGCTTTGCCCGGGGCGACCGCCGCATGGGCGATGTCCTGTACGCTGCCTGGAAAAACGGCTGTCGCATGGACGGGTGGAGCGAGTTTCTCAATTATGAGGGCTGGCTCAAGGCCTTTGACGACTGCGGGCTGGATCCCGCCTTCTATGCCAATCGCGGCCGCGGCGAAAACGAGCTGCTGCCCTGGGATTTTATCGACGCGGGCGTTACGCGCGCCTTCCTGTGGCGCGAGTGGCAGCGCGCCCAGCGCGGCGAAGTCACCCCCGATTGCCGCAAGGGCTGCCAGGGCTGCGGGCTGAAGCGTTTTGAAGGAGTGTGCGTCGATCGATGAAAGCCTGGATTACCTTTGAAAAGAAGCCGCGCCTGCGTCACATCGGCCATCTGGATCTGATGCGCGCCATGCAGCGTGCGCTGCGCAAAAGCGATTTGCCCATCTGCTTTTCCAAGGGCTTTAACCCCCATCTGCAGCTCACCTTCGCAGCGCCGCTGTCGGTTGGCATGTATGGCCTGCACGAGGTGATGGAGGTGCCGCTGGAGGGCGATGTGACAGCCGAGGAAGTGATGGACAAGCTCTCCCGCGCCCTGCCGCCTGAGCTGCCCTGCGTCTCAGTGCGCATGGTGGATGATAAGCATCCCGCCCCCATGGCGCTGCTGCGCGCGGCGGATTTCGACATAGAGCTGCTTGAAAACGCCGACGCAATGCGCGCCGCCGTCCCCGGCTTTCTGGCTCAGTCCGAAATCATTGCCCTGCGCAAAACCAAGAAGGGCGAAGCCCCCTGCGATATCCGCCCGATGATCTATAATCTGCTGGTTACGCCCGAGGGGCATCTGCGCGCCGTGCTCGCCCTGTGTGAAACGGCCACCTGCAAGCCCGATCTTTTGCTGCAGGCGCTATCCGATTACGCGGGTCTACCCGAAAAGCCGCGCACGCTGATCGCCCGTACCCAGCTGTACGGCAAACAATTCGCGCCGCTGGAAACGCTATGAGCACCCTGCTGCTTCAAAAGGAAGAGGCCGGGCTGCGCGCCGCCGTAATGCAGGACGGCAGGCTGTATGCCTACCGAGCCCAGCAGGACGCAGCAGCCGTCCGCGAGGGGCAGATTTATCTGTCTGTCGTCGATCGCGCCATCAAGGGTATAGGCGCGGTATTCGTCCGCCTGCCGGGCGGGGAATTCGGCTTTCTGCCTACCCCAAGCGATCAGCGTGCGCCTGCCTCAGGCGATCGGTTGATTGTGCAGGTCAAGCGTCCGCCCAGCAACGTCAAGAAAGCCTTTATGACACGCGACATCGCGCTGGACGGCACATATTTAATCCTGCTGCCATGCAGCGATTCTCTGGGCGTGTCCAGCCGCATTGAGGATGCAGCATTGCGCCGCACGCTGCGCGAAACAGGCCGCGCCCTCAAGCCGCACGGCATGGGAATCGTCATGCGCGCCGCCGCAACGGATGCAGACATGGATATGCTCAAGGCAGAGCTGGATGCGCTTATGCAGCGTTGGCAATCTTTGCAATCCGCTCAGGCGCGTGGCTCCGCCCCGCGTCTTTTATGGGACGGCGAGGATATGCTCACCCAGCTGCTGCGCGAAGAAGGCGGCCGTTTGGACAACGTTATCACCAACGCACCCGAACTTTTGCCGCAGGATTTTCCCTGCCCGGTGCGCACGGCGGAGCATCCCTTCATGTTGCACGCCGTGGATCATAAGCTGGAAAAATCCCGACGCCGCACAGTGCTGCTCAAAAGCGGCGCATCGCTGGTGATTGACCGGTGCGAGGCCATGACGGTCATCGATGTAAACAGCGCCATGGCTCCCGGCGGCAAGGGCATCTCGCAAACTGCCGAGCGCGTAAACCTGGAGGCCGCCGCAGAGATTGCAAGGCTTTTGCGCCTGCTTGGTATCGGCGGTATGGTGCTGATTGACTTTATTGATCTGGACAGTGACGAAGCACGCAGCCGCTTGCTGGATGTGATGCGCGAGCACCTGCGGCAGGATCCCGTCAAGGCCGAGGTGATCGACATCACCCCTCTTGGCATCATGGAATTGACCCGCCGCCGCGCGCAGTCGCCCCTGTCCGAGCTGCCCGATATTCCCTGCCCCCACTGCTGCGGCACGGGGTGCCTGGATACCCCCGAGGAGGAAACGCCCGATGCGTGAGGAAACCATCCGTATCTCCCAAGAAGAATTGCAGCGCCAGCGCGATTTTTCCCGCCAGGTGCGCTGCCATCCTGATCGGCCCAAATCCTATTATATTGTTACCTATGGCTGCCAGATGAACGCGCACGACAGCGAAAAGCTGGCCGGCATGCTGGAGGAAATGGGGCTTGAGCCTGCGGCGGAGCGTACTGCCGCCGATTTTGTGCTGCACAACACCTGCTGCATCCGCGATAATGCCGAGCGCAAGGCGCTGGGCAATGTAACCTGGCTGAAGGAAGTAAAAAAAGAGCGTCCGGACATGCTCATCGGCGTGTGCGGCTGCATGATTCAGCAGCAGGAAATGGCGCAGAAGCTCCTCAAGCAGTATCCTTTTATCGACGTGGCCTTCGGCACGGGCAATCTTTATCGTCTGCCCGAATACCTGTGGCAGGCCGTTTCCAACCATGAGCGCGTCATCCGCGTAGAAAACGAAGCCAGCACGCTTGCCGAAGGCCTGCCTATTCGCCGTGAAAGCGATATCAAAGCATATATCACGGTGATGTACGGCTGCAACAATTTCTGCTCCTACTGCATCGTGCCCTATGTGCGTGGACGTGAGCGTTCCCGTCGGGCGGACGATATCGTGCGCGAAGCCGACGAGCTGGTAAAATCCGGCGTAAAGGAAATCATGCTGATCGGGCAGAATGTAAACAGCTATGGCCTGGACAGCGACGAGGGCGTATCCTTTGCGCAGCTTTTGCACCGTGTCAGCCAGACGGGCATCGAGCGCATTCGCTTTATGACCTCGCATCCCAAGGATCTGTCCGACGCGCTGATTGACGAAATGGCGCATAATCCCGCCATCGCCCCGCACCTGCACTTGCCTGTTCAGGCGGGCTCTAACCGCATTCTGCAGGCGATGAACCGCCGCTATACGCGTGAGCAATACCTTGAAAAGGTGAAAAAGCTCCGTGCGGCCATTCCTCACATCGGCCTGACGACCGACCTGATCGTGGCCTTCCCCGGCGAAACCGAAGCGGAATTCGAAGATACCCTGTCGCTGGTGGAGCAGGTGCGCTACGACAGCGCCTACACCTTTATTTACAGCCCGCGCAAGGGCACGCGCGCGGCGGAAATGCCCGGCCGCATCGCGTCTGACGTGGCCTCCGAGCGCATCGAGCGGCTGATCGCCCTGCAGGAGAAAATCACCGGCGAGGTGCTTGCCTCCATGCGCGGCGAAACCGTGCAGGCGCTGGTGGAGGGCGTATCCCGCCGCCGTGAAAATCAGCTGACCGGCAAGACCGGCCGCAACATCAACGTGAACTTTAACGGCGCGCCTGACGATATCGGCAAAATGGTGCGCGTGCGCATTACCGGCGCGGGCAGCAATACCCTGCGCGGCGAAAAAGTGGAGGAATAAGCCCTATGTTTAAGTTGCATTACAATGTGTATGAAAAAGTTGAGGAGCTGGCAAAGCTGCTGGCCCAGAGCAGCGAATATACCGAGCTGCAGGCCGCCGAGGACGCGGGCGAAAAGGATCCAGAGCTTTCCGCCTGCGTGGCCGCTTTCATTGAAAAGCGCCAGCAGCTTGAAAACGAAACCATGAAGGATGAGAAGGACTTTGACCTGATCGGCGCGCTGACCCGCGAGATCGACGAGGAAAATGACAAGATGAAAACGCTGCCCGCCTACAAGCGCATTCTGGATGCGCGCAGCGATTTCAACGCCATGATGGCTGCCGTCAACGAGGTGCTGCAGGCCGTCATGTTCCCAGACGCCGATACGGCCGCCTGCGGCGGCGATTGCTCCCGCTGTCAGGGCTGCGGCGGGCATTAAGCCTGAAGCGCACTCATCCATCTGTACAAAAGGAGTGATCATGCATGGCAAGGCCGCCTGTTGGCAGCGTTACGCCCATGATGCAGCAATACCTGGCCATTAAGGAGCAGCACCCCGACGAGCTGCTTTTCTACCGCCTGGGCGATTTTTATGAAATGTTCTTTGACGACGCGCTGACCGCCAGCCGCGAGCTGGAGCTGACCCTTACGGGGCGCGACTGCGGCCTGCCGGAGCGCGCGCCCATGTGCGGCGTGCCCTATCACGCGGTGGATACCTATATCACCCGCCTGATCGAAAAAGGCTATCGCGTGGCCATCTGCGAGCAGATGGAGGATCCCGCCCTGGCCAAGGGGCTGGTCAAGCGCGAAATCACGCGCATCGTCACCCCCGGTACCGTGACGGATCAATCCGCCCTGTCCGAGCGGCAGAACAACTTTCTTGCCAGCGTATGCATCGAGGGCAAGCGCGCGGGCCTTGCCTATACGGACGTGACAACGGGCGAGTTTTATGTGCGTCAGCTTTCCAACGAGGAACGTGAGCTTCGCGGCGCGCTGGCGGCCATTGCCCCGCGAGAGATCATCACCAACGCCCCCGATACCGTCCATCCGCTGTCCGAGGCTTCCATCGGCTCCTGCCCGCAGACGGCATTCCGCGGCGCAAACGCCAGCGATATGCTCTGCGAGCATTTCGGGGTAAACTCGCTGACCGCGCTGGGTCTGGATGCGACGCTTCTGCCTGCCGCGCACGCCGCAGGCGCGCTGATGCGGTATCTATCCGAAACGCAAAAAAACGCCATGACACATATCACGGCGCTGCGCATTTTGAGTGAAAACCAAACCATGCCTCTGGACGCCGCCACCCGCCGCAATCTGGAGTTGACCGAGGGGCTGCACAGCCGTACTACGCGCGGAAGCCTGCTGTGGCTGCTGGATAAAACCGCCACAGCCATGGGCGGCCGCCTGCTGCGCCGCTGGGTGGAACAGCCGCTGCTATCCCGTGCCGCCATCGAACAGCGCTTAAACGCCGTATCCGCGCTGTATGACAACCATGTTCTTTCCGAGCGCCTGTATGATATCCTGCGAAACGTATACGACATGGAGCGCATCCTGTCCAAGGTGTCCTATAATACACTCAACGCCCGCGACTGCCTGGCGCTGCTGCGTTCGCTCAAGCAGGTGCCGCCGCTGCAAGCGCTGCTGACAGATGACGCCTGCGCGCCCGTCTGCGCCGCGCTGGGAGAGCTTGATCCCCTTTCCGGCCTTGCGCAGCTGCTTGAAAACGCAATCAATCCAGACGCGCCGCTGCAAATTACCGAGGGCGCGGTGATCCGCGAGGGCTATAACGCGCAGCTGGACGAATTGCGTCAGGCCACCACGCAGGGCAAGCAATGGCTCAGCGATCTGGAAGCCAAGGAGCGCGAGGAAACCGGCATCAAGACGCTGCGCATCCAGTATAACCGGGTGTTTGGCTACTATATCGAAGTCACCAAGTCCTACTACAATCTGGTGCCGCTGCGCTATCAGCGCAGGCAGACGCTTGCGTCCAGCGAGCGCTTTACCACAGACGAGCTGCGCCAGATCGAAAGCAAAATCACCGGCGCGCAGGAGCAGAGCACCCGCCTGGAGCTGGAGCTGTTCTACGCCATCCGCAGTGAAATCGCCGCCGCCATGCCTCGCCTTCAGGGCACGGCCAACGCGCTCAAAACGCTGGACGCGCTGCTGTCCTTGGCGCGCGTGGCGCGGGAAAACAATTATGTTCGCCCCACGCTTACCGACGACGGCACGCTGACCATCCACGATGGCCGCCACCCGGTGGTAGAGCGCATGCTATCGGACAATCTGTTTGTGCCCAACGACACTGAAATGAACGACGGTAAACTGCGCATGCAGATTATCACCGGCCCCAACATGGCCGGCAAAAGCACCTATATGCGTCAGGTCGCGCTGATTGTGCTGATGGCGCACATGGGCTCCTTTGTTCCCGCGCGCGAGGCCGCTATTTCGCTGGTTGATAACGTATACACCCGCGTGGGCGCGTCCGACGACCTGGCAGGCGGCCAATCCACCTTCATGGTAGAAATGAGCGAAACGGCCTATATCCTGCGCAACGCCACCGCCCGTTCACTGGTCATTCTGGATGAAATTGGCCGCGGCACCAGCACCTTTGACGGCCTGAGCATTGCCTGGGCCACGGTGGAATACCTGTGCGATCAGAAAAAATGCGGCGCGAAAACGCTGTTCGCCACCCATTATCATGAGCTTTCGGAGCTGGAAGGTGTGCTGGAAGGCGTATCCAATTATCAGATTTCGGTTAAGGAGCACGGCGAAGAGGTCATCTTCCTGCGAAAGATTGTGCGCGGCGGAGCGGATAAGAGCTTCGGCGTGTACGTTGCGCGCCTGGCCGGCGTCCCCCACGCCGTGGTAGCCCGCGCGCAGGAAATCGAGGCGCGCCTGGAAGCTAACAATATCAATCAAAACACCATCGGCAAGAACATTCTGGAAAAGGGCAAGCGCAAAAATCAGCAGCAGGATATGTTTGAATACGGCCGTACCGAGCTGATTGAGGAGCTGGCCAACACGGATGTACTATCCATGTCGCCCATGGACGCGCTGAACAAGCTCTTCCTGCTGCGTGAAAAGGCGCGCAAGCTGTAAAGGAGAAACACCAATGGCAACGCACATTAGGCTTCTATCCTCCGAGGTGGTCGGGCAGATCGCTGCGGGCGAGGTGGTAGAGCGTCCCTCCGCCGCCATTAAGGAGCTGGTAGAAAACAGCATGGATGCAGGCGCAACCTCCATTGCGGTAGAAATCCGCGACGGCGGGTTAACCTCATTCCGTGTGGTAGATAACGGCTCGGGCATCCAGCCCAGCGATATCCGCCTGGCTTTCGCGCGCCACGCCACCAGCAAAATCAGCCAGGCAGACGATTTGGTGGGCGTGCAGACGCTGGGCTTCCGCGGCGAGGCATTGGCCTCCATCGCAGCCGTGGCCAAGGTGACCTGCACCACCCGCGTGCGCGGGGCGGACTGCGGCCTGAGCGTACAGAATAACGGCGGCGAAATCAGCGAGCTGCGCGAGGCTCCTTGCCCAGAGGGCACCAGCTTTCTGGTAAAGGACCTTTTCTTCAATGCGCCCGTGCGCCGCAAATTTTTAAAAAAGCCTTCCACTGAAACAGGCTATGTTTCGGATTTGATGCTGCGTTTCATCCTGTCGCATCCGCAGATCTCCTTCCGCTATATAGCCGATGGCAAGACGGTGTATTTCAGCCCCGGCGACGGCAAGCTGGAAAGCGCAGTGATGAGCATCTACGGCCTGTCCGCCCTGGAAAAGCTCAAGCACGTTTCCGGCAATATGAACGGCATTGTGCTGGACGGCTTTGTAGGCGTTGGCGATCTTTCGCGCGGCAACCGCGCGCATGAATCCTTCATTCTCAATGGCCGCCTGATCAAAAGCAATTTGCTTACCGCCGCCCTGGAGGAAGCCTGCAAGCAGCGCGTGATGATCGGCCGCTTCCCCATGTGCATTCTGCATTTGACCATGCCATTTGAAGCGGTGGACGTCAACGTCCATCCCAACAAGTGGGAAGTGCGCTTTCAAAATGAGCCTAGCGTGCGCGAAGCTGTGTGTACGCTGGTGAATGAGGCTCTACAGGAAAGCAGCCCGCTGAATGCCGCAGCAAAGCTATTTGATGAGCCTATTGATCGAGCGCCTGTTGTCGTAAAGCGAATCGATCCATCAAAATCGGACGATATTTCATCCATTAAAAAAGATGATTCTTCAGAAAATAAACCAAGTTCCAACTCTGTAAATACTTTCGTTTTAAAAAGTGAGAAGCCATTTTCAAACATTTTATCTGCAAGTTCAATTTCTAATGCTACTCCTGCGCCGTTGACCGCGCACAGCTCCAGCAGCATTTTGCCTCCCGCAACCTATAAGCCCGAGGCTATTACACCACGGCGAGACGATTGGGATCGTCCCACTGCGCCGGTGACCGCGGCTGCGCCAATCACGCAAGCACAGTCTCAAGCATCCACAATGCGTTCGGCGACAGAAAGCGCAGCAAAAGATCCAACGCCCAAAGATGAAGACTCGCCTGTACCGCCCGTCATCCAGCACGAGCAGCAGGTGTTGCCTATCCAAACGTCGCCCGATCCCATCGAGCCCGCAGCAGAGCAGCTTGAAGCCGCTCCGGTTGATGAAAAATTCACCCGCCTGCCGCTGCGTCTGATCGGCATCGTGTTCGATACCTATATCATCCTGGAATATCAGGATCGCATGTTGCTGTGCGATCAACACGCTGTGCACGAGCGGCTGCTCTATGAGCGCATGATGAAGGCTTGTGCCGGAGATACCGCAGCGCAAGGGCTGCTGACCCCCGTGCTTGTGCGCCTGACGCACCGCGAATACGAAGCCTTTCTTGAAAATGGCGAAGCATTGCGCGCTGCGGGATTTGACGCGGCTGACTTTGGTGATTTAACCGTACAGCTGCGCGCAGTGCCTATGGTGCTTGGCGTAGCCCGAACAACGGAATGTCTGCGCGACGCGCTGGACGATCTATCTGAAAGCGGGCAGATCAGCACACAAAAGCGTACCGACCGTATCATCCAGATGGCCTGCAAGCATGCTGTGAAAGGCGGCGAAAAAATCCCAGTGGACGCGATGATGGAACTGGTGCGTCGCATGCTGGAAGATAACGTAATGCCTACCTGTCCGCACGGTCGGCCATTGATGATTGAAGTAACCCAGCGCGAGCTGGAAAAACGCTTCCACAGGATTCAAAATTAGCCATGAACACAAGCACACAAAACAAGCCGCACGTATTGGGCATTGTGGGCGCAACCGCCAGCGCCAAGACCACACTTTCCCTGCCTCTCGCACAGGCGCTCAACTGTGAGATCGTCTGCATGGACTCCATGCAGATTTATCGCCGTATGGACATCGGCACGGCCAAGCCAACCGCCGACGAGCGCGCACTCATCCCGCACCATATGCTGGATATTGTAGAGCCGACCGAGCCGTTTTCCGTAGCACAGTATGTAGAGCAGGCGCGCGCAGTTATCACTGATATCGTCCATCGCGGCCGCGTTCCCATGCTGGTGGGCGGTACAGGGTTGTATTTGCAGGGGCTGACCCTGCCCATGGATTACGGCGGATTGCCCAGCGCCCCTGCCATCCGAAAGCGGCTGACCGAACAGGCCGAGCGTGAAGGCGCCGCAAGCATGCATGCCCGCCTGGCCGCCGTTGATCCGCCCGCCGCCGCCCGCCTGCATCCAAACGATCAGCGCCGCGTCATCCGTGCGCTGGAAATCTACGAGCTGACGGGCATCCCAATGTCGCAGCACCGCACGCCCACTCAGGCGGACGCGCCCTATGATTTCAGCCTATACGCCGTTGATTGGCCGCGAGCCGAGCTGCATGCGCGCATCAATCAGCGCGTGGATCAAATGCTTGCAAACGGCCTTATGCAGGAGGTGCAGGCCCTTCTTGACAGCGGCGTGTCCGAAGATGCGCAGAGCATGCAGGGGCTTGGCTATAAAGAGCTGCTGCCCTGCCTGCACGGCGATATATCGCTTGCTCAGGCTGCCGAGGCCATCAAGGTTGGCACGCGCAATTACGCCCGGCGGCAGCTGATCTGGTTCCGGCGCGACACGCGCATCCGCTGGATTCCAAGTACCGAGCTAAGCCATGTAAAAGAACGTATTATTCAGGATTGGGAGGAACACATCCGATGAATTTTGAAGTCTTTATCGCGCAGTGCGAGCAGGATTGCGCCGCGCGCTTTTCTCAGATCGACGCGCAATCCCTGCGCGGCACGCGCCGCGTGCTGGACGCTTTCGCCCAGCATCATGTGGCTGCGCGTCATTTTGCCCCTACCACGGGCTATGGCTATGACGATATCGGCCGCGATACGCTGGAAGCCGTAGTGGCCGAGCTGTTTGGCGCCTCCAGCGCCATCGTGCGCCCGCAGATTGCCTCGGGCACGCATGCGCTGTCCATGTGTCTGTTTGGCCTGCTCAAGCCCGGCGATCATCTGTTGGCAGGCAGCGGCATGCCCTATGATACGCTTGCGGGCGTAATCGGTCAGGATGGCAAGCCCGAGGGCTCGCTTTCCGAAATGGGCGTATCTTTTGACGCGGTTCCCCTGCTGGATAACGGCGAAATCAATGTATCCGCCGTGCTGGCAGCCATTCGCCCCAACACTACGGTCGTAGCCCTCCAGCGCAGCCGCGGCTATGCCTGGCGCGACGCCATCGCCCCCGAAAAGATGAAGCCGCTGATGGACGCTGTGCGCACCCTCCGCCCCGATATCTTTATTATGGTAGATAACTGCTACGGCGCGTTTGTGTGTGATCAGGAACCGACCCATCTGGGCGCGGACGTGTGCGTGGGCAGCCTGATCAAAAACCTGGGCGGCGGCCTGGCCCCCACCGGCGGATACATCGTAGGCACGGATCGTGCGATTGGCCGCATTGAGGCGCGCCTGACTGCCCCCGGCATCGGACGCGAGGCAGGCAGCTATGCCGCGTCCTATCAGCCCTTCTATCAGGGGATATTCATGGCTCCGCACACCGTGGCGCAGGCGCTCAAAACCGCCGTCCTGGCCTCGCGCATCTTTGAAAAGCTGGGCATGAAGACCTCCCCCGCCTATGACGCGCCGCGCGCCGATATCATCCAGGCCGTCGAAATGGGAACGCCCGAGCGTTTGATCGCCCTGTGCCGCGGCATCCAGGCCGCTTCGCCCATTGACAGCTTTGTCTTACCTGAGCCCTCCGAAATGCCTGGCTACGCCGATCCCGTGATCATGGCTGCCGGCACCTTTGTGGGCGGCGCGTCCATCGAGCTGAGCACCGACGCCCCCATGCGCGCGCCTTATATCGCCTATATGCAGGGCGCGCTTACCTATGAGCATGGCAAGATCGCACTGATGCGCGTGCTGGAATATCTGCACGCGGACGGCTGCATCTAAGATAAGTATATTTCGCCCCCACCTGCGCATATGCTGCCGCAGATGGGGGTGTTTTTTATGTCCAGCAATATCAAAAAAGTCATGCCTGTCGCATCAGAAGCCAGCAACTCGCCCGCACGCATCAAAAAGCCAGTTGCCGAGTACTTGACGCGCAATATGGCTGTAGCCACGCTGATTCTGCTGACGGTGGTTGGCATTCGCACAGCAGCTACGCCCGGCGGCGAATCGCTGCTGACCTCGCTGCAAAACGCCGTTCAGAGCGAATGGGATGAAAATCTGGGGCGGCTCAGCTACGTCAGCCGCAGTATCGGAGAAAGCGTGCAGGTGTTCTCCGGACAGACGGGAGCAGTGGAGCTGATCAGCCCCACCAGCGCGCAGCCGGCAAACGCCTTTTCAACTGGTGAGCCGTATCTGCGCTATTCGGACGCGGGCGATATCTACGCCGTCTGCACCGGAGAAGTCAGCGCAATCGCGCACGATGACGCAGGGCGATATATCGTGCGCATTCTGCACGACGGCGGCCAGCTGGAGGGCGTATACTACGGCCTTACGCGCTGTGATGTGCAGGAAGGCAGTGAAGTTACCTCGCAAACCTGCCTGGGGCGCGCCGCGCAGGATTTTGCCTTTCAGCTATATCGGGCGGGCAAAGCGGTAGACTGTACCATGCAGTTAAGCCCGCGCATTCAGTGAGCCATGCGGATCGGTCATTTTCGCAAGACTTCCCTGCATGTGCACCCGCTGTTTCCAGCGATCTGCCTGACCTATCTGCTGGGCGGTCAGGGAAAAGTCCTGCTAATTTACCTGCTTACGCTATTTTGCCACGAATGCGGCCATATCCTGATGGCCTGCCGTTTCAGGCTCAGCGTCCGCCGGCTGGAGCTTACCCCGTTTGGCGGCTCTATGCAGATAGACGAGTCTGAAACGCTGCCCGCACGGCAATCCCTGGCGCTATCTGCCGGCGGCGTATGCGTAAACGCGCTGCTGCTGCCGCCGCTGATTGCACTATTTATCCGCACAGGCAGTCTAAGCTGCCTGCTGGGCGTCACCATCAACCTTTGGATGCTCGTTTTGAACCTGCTGCCTGTGCTGCCGCTGGACGGCGGGCGTATGCTGTTGGCCGTGCTTGCAAAGCGTCTGGATCGCGCCGCCGCCTTTCGGGCGCTGTTAATGCTGGGCCGCGCGTTTTGCGCCCTGCTGCTCTTTGACGCACTGCTGCGCGCGCTGCGAGGCGAAAGCGCCATGCTGCGCCTTACGTTGGCATGCTATTTGCTGTACGCGTCCGCCCTGGAGGAACGCACCAGCGTATCGCGTTATCTGGCCGCCTACCTGTCCAACCGGCACCGTGTGGAAAGATCTGGCGCGCTGCCGGTGCAGCATCTGTGCGCCAGCGGCGATATCACCATAAGTGCGCTGCTTTCGCATCTGCATGGTGGCGCGTATCATCTGGTGGAGGTGCTTGATCCGCTGGACACCAGCCGCCGCTTAGGCGTATTAGATGAAGAAGCGTTGCTATCCGCCCTGATGGAACAACCGCTGGCAACACTAAGCAGCCTCGCGCATAAATAGGAATGTTTGTTCGCATTTTCCAGTTGCATTTTCATCCGTGTTCAGTTATAATAAATGCGAACAAACGTTCTAAATGTGAGGAAATTATGCGAACGATCCTGCACAGCGACTGCAACAGCTTTTATGCCTCAGTGGAGTGCGCCAGCGATCCCAGCCTGCGCGGCAAAGCCGTGGCGGTATGCGGCGATCCCAAGGAGCGCCACGGCATCATTCTGGCTAAGAGCGACCCAGCCAAGAAATGTGGCGTGCGCACGGGCGAAACCATTGGCAGCGCGCTTGAAAAGTGCCCTAATCTGATTCTTCTGCCGCCAGACGGTGAAAAATACGTATACTATTCGCGCCGCATGCGCGCCATGTACGCCGAGTATACCAGCCAGGTGGAGCCTTTCGGTTTGGATGAAAGCTGGCTGGATGTAAGCGATCATCCGCGCTCGGGCATGCAGATTGCATCCGAGCTGCGCCGCCGCGCCCGCGAGGAGCTGGGCATCACCATTTCCGTGGGCGTAAGCTTCAACAAGGTATTCGCCAAGCTGGGCAGCGATCTGCACAAGCCGGACGCCACCACGCTGATCACCCCGCAAAACTATCAAAAAAAGATCTGGCCGCTGCCGGCAGAGGAATTGCTCTTCATCGGCCGCTCCACCGCGCGCCGCCTGCATGAATATGGGCTGCACACCATCGGCGATATCGCCCGCAGCGGCCCAGACGCGCTGCATACGCTGCTGGGGAAAAACGGCGATTTGCTGTATCAATATGCCTCGGGACGTGATGACGCACCGGTGCTGCCCCTGCTGCGAGAAAGCGACGTCAAATCCATCAGCAACAGCACCACGCCCGCCTTTGACATCACCGATGAAGCCGATGCACGGCGCATCCTATATCTGCTTTGCGACAGCGTTGCCGAGCGCATGCGTGAGCAGGAGCTGCGCTGCCGCACGGTGGCCGTGTGGCTCCGCGATACCAATCTGGTATCCTGGGAGCGGCAAATGCAGCTGCCTGCTGCATCCGATCTGGCGGCCGAACTGGTACATGCATCGCTCACCCTACTCCGTCAGGGCTGGGATATGCGCCGCCCGCTACGTTCGCTTGGCGTGCGCGGGTGCGATCTGGTTTCATCCCGCGCTGATACGCAGTTAACCGTCCTGCCGGACAGGCGTACCCTGCGTCAGGCAGCGCTTGAAACTGCCATCGACGGCATCCACGCACGCTTTGGCCGCGCCTCGCTGCGACGGTGCGTGATGCTCAGCAGCAGCAAGGCCGTCCACGCAGACACCTGTCAGGGCCTGTCCGCCGCCAATATGTCCGCCATCCATGGCCATGTATGAAGGAGTTTTTCATGGCGCATCGAACCTATGTAAGGGTATTTGCTATCTTTGACGAAAGCGGCGAAGTATCGCCCATGTCCCTGCAGCTGCGCGGGCGCACCTATGCCATCGACCGGGTGCTGGCTAAACGCTACGCCTTTGCCACCAAGGCAGGCGGACAGGGCATGCGCTATACCATCCGCATCGGTGAGCAGCAGACCTATCTATTTCAGGATGAGCATCAGCGCTGGTTTGTGGAGGAAAAGGAGCATGTGCAGTAGATATCGCCTGCTGGATGCGGCAGACATCCAGCCAAGAGATGTGTATCCATCCCAGCTTGCACCTGTGCAGACGCGCGACGGTGTGCGGGATATGCGTTGGGGCTTTGCCTGGCGCACGGGCAAAGGGCTGCTGATCAATGCCCGCGCCGAAACTGCGGCGGACAAGCCCACCTTTTCTACTGCCCTGCAGCAAACGCGCTGCGTGATTGCCGCCTCCGCCTTTTACGAATGGAACGCGCAAAAGCGGGCATTTCTATTTGAAAACGCCGCAGAAGACACCCCGCTTTACCTGGCCGGGCTTTACACCCAGGACACCGACGGGCAGGAACGCTTTGTCATTCTCACCCGTGAAGCCAACGACGCGGTATCGCCCGTTCACCCGCGCATGCCTTGCCTGCTGCCCAATGTGGAATACTGCCATGCCTGGCTGCATGCAGACGCATTGGCAAAGGATTTGCTAACTATGCCGGTGCAAGTACAGCTTAAATGCACAAATCCTGAAAAATCAGATTTATGAGTTTTGCTATTATAAACTATATTCTATTATTTTAATATATATTATATTTTCATTTAGCCCGAGTTTTTGCAGTATTAAGCTCATTTTCATATTATCTGGTCAGCATTTCCGGGCGATCATTATACTCATTTTCATACCCGCAGTAATCGCAGCGATACTTTTTCATTTTCTCGTTGCCCCATCCGTTACGTATCCCGCTTAAGCGAAAACGAACATCCTCGCCAAGCGGAACGCTGGCAGCAAAGAGACGAAAGACCTCATGCCATCCATCCGCGCGATGGCAGTGGGGACATCTTTCTGGAATAAACATCTTCGGATCTCCTTTCTGATTGTGCTTTTGACACATCAATCAAAGTGCCGCACGCGCATCGGAAGGCTCGCAATATGTTCCACCCGCTCCGTTTCAAACTCATCATAATCCTTCCGCATGGTGATCACGCTCAGTCGGTCATACCCCAAGCGGTGGTACAACCGCATTGCGGGCAGATTATCCGGCACTACCTCCATGCAAAAGCTGCGGCAGCCATCGGTGAGCAGCCGCTTTTCCATCTGTCGAATTGCTTCGCTGGCAATGCCCTGCCCCCGCTGCGCCGCATCCACATAAATATCATCAATCCAGCACACTGTTGGGCTTGAATTGTGCGTGCGCAGGAACCCCACCGCCGCGTCGTTGCGCATAATCACAAAAAAGCAGTTTTCCGCCTTCGTCCAATCCCGCAATATGCCACGACACGTTTCCAAGCTAAATTCGGCATGATGAACGTCCCAGAAATCCGCAATATACGGAAGTAACACTTCCGTATAGCAATCGCAAAAAGGCTGCAAAACTATCATAAAACTCGCCCTCACAAAGAAGTTAAAGAACCTTCTCAAATATACCATAACCATTTTCTGCGGTCAAGAGTGTTAAATCTCCAGCAAGGCTCTGTTAAATCTCCAGCAAAGCTCTGTTATAGTAACTGATTGACGCCACCCATGTCCCTACCGCGACGCTTTTTCGCATCTCTCCCATCCATACATTTTTCCATATAAACCGCAAACATGATTGATATTAGTGTTTCGGCAAAGATCCAGTCTCTGGCAAGATCAAGGAAATGCCTATGCTGTATCAGCGGCACTTCGGGAAAGGCACGATCGTCTCTCTCTATTGTTGCTTTTCTGAGCACCAAGAGGGAACAAAACGTCATATTTCATTGGAAGCACACAAAAAACGAGAACCGCCCTTCAGCAGAACAGTTCCCGAAAACGTCTTTGGCTTTTTGTGACCGAATGAACACAGCGCGTCCTATGCCAGCTCAGGAAAGTTTTCCTTGACGAACTGCCAGTAATTCTTCACCATGCCATTCGCTTCCTGCCACAAATGGCACTTCTGAACGACTTCGTCGTCTGTCATATCAGAAATCTTTTTCATGTGGTAACGAAATACACGCTGATTCTTGAAATAGGCACAAGCTGCATCGGCATAGGTGGGTTTATACGGAGCTGGTTCATATTTTCGCTTCATGCTGTTGCCCACAAAGAAATAATCAGGGATGCGTATCACTGCATCCCTGAAAACCAATTACTTGTTGAAGTACCGCTTCAGCAGGCCCTCAAACGCTTTTCCATGCCTCGCCTCGTCGCGTGCCATTTCGTGCACAGTGTCATGGATGGCATCGAGGTTATGCTGCTTGGCCAGCTTAGCCAGTTCCATCTTGCCCATGGTCGCGCCGTTTTCGGCTTCCACGCGCATTTCGAGGTTCTTCTTGGTGCTGTCGGTTACGACCTCGCCCAGAAGTTCGGCAAACTTGGCGGCATGCTCGGCTTCTTCAAAGGCAGCCTTTTCCCAGTACAGGCCGATTTCGGGATAGCCCTCACTGTGCGCTACGCGCGCCATGGCCAGGTACATACCCACCTCGGAGCACTCACCGGCGAAGTTAGCGCGCAGACCTTCGATGATTTCTTCAGGCGCGCCCTTGGCTACTCCCACCACATGCTCGGCAGCCCAGACTCTTTCTTCATCCTTCTGCGCCACAAACTTGCTGGCAGGTACGCCGCACTGAGGGCACTTGACCGGGGGCTGTTCACCTTCATACACATAACCGCAAACGCTGCAAACCCATTTCATAATAACTTACCTCCGTTAATCTTGCTTGATCCTTGCTGCAAGCCCTGTTGGCTTGCATTATAGTAATACACGAAAGCAGGACATTTGAAACAAGATACGAAAATATTTTTTAATTTAATTTTAGATCAGGTAAGGCTTTACAAACTCGGGCAGATCATCGGCGTCCAGACCGATGGAGAGGACGAAGTCAATCTCGTGCGCCTTGGTGTAGGCATCCAGCTTTTCAAAGAACCAACCCATCTCGGCGATGTCGGTAGTCTTGGTCAGCTTGAGGAAAGCGTCGATAAAGATGACCTTCACGTCGAAATTGGTAGCCAGCATACCGGCCAGGAATCCAAAGAACATATCCGCGGAGCGGATGCCGTATTCACCGGCATTAACAAAGCGCACCTCATGGCGCAGGTCAAACATGTAGCGGTTATCATCATCCACAAACACGACGTCGCCGTGCTGCGTATCCACCATGTGGTTGGCCATATCCAGGATGCGCTTCGTCTTGCCAGAACCTTTTTTGCCGTATATCACTTGAATCATGGGAAAATGCCCCCTTTACAGTTAGTTGCGCTTGCATCGCGCAGTTTTTCCGGGTACCTATATTATACACGATTTGGCGGCTGCTGCCAAGTATCTTTTTGAACAGATTATGTACTATTTGGAGATTTTTTAATCAAATTTTCCAGTGATGCATCAGAAAGCACGCGATCAAAGGCTGGATTGCGCGGATCACGCCTGCAAACGCCCGCAAATGCGCAACGCTGGCAGCTGATTGCCTCCCCACGTTCGCAGACTGGCGCGGCGTTGATGCCGCCGCCGCGGATTTCCTCCGTCAGACGCACAGCCGTCCTGTGCGCGCGCTCAATCAAGCGATACAGCTCATCCAGCGTGCATACCAGCTTGCCCTTCTTGGGTGAGCCGTCCTTGTTGAACACATTTTCAATGCTCACAGGCGGCTGCGAAGCGTCCATCCACTGTGCCACCTGCACGTCGGAGAGCATCACGCCCTTCAGGCACAGGCGCTTGGCAAGTTCGCTTTCGATCATGCTCTGCTTATCCTGATCCACCAGCGGATCGCCCATCCACTGATAAAACGCGCCTGCGGGCAGCGCGTCCCTATCCCCCGCCAGCGCAGCCTCCAGATACAGCAAAAGCTGCAGCTGCATGCCGATGTTGATGCGGGCAGGATCCAGCTTCTGCGCGCTTGATTTATAGTCCACCACGCGCAAATACACGCTTTTGCCGCTGTCAAAGCGATCAATGCGGTCAATGCGCCCGCGCACGCTTACCTTGGTGCCATCCGACAAATTCAGCGTCAGCGGCGGCGGCCCACCGGGATAGCCAAAGGCCACCTCGCCGTACTGCGGGCGGAAGCTGCTCTGCGCCGCTCCCTTGGTAAAAGCCCAAGCCACGCGCTTGCACACATGGATATAGCGCCTGCCCTCCGCGCGCGCGCGGGCGCTGTCGCCGATGGCCTGTTCACGCCACTGCTCCGTCAGGGGCTGCATGGCCGCGTCCATCAGCGCATCGCAATCTTCGCGTGTGATATTGGGCCAGCGCGGATGCGCAGTCAGCGCGCGGGTAAAGCCCTCCATGGCGGCATGATAGAACACGCCCCGATCTCGCTCGTCCGTGGCCCAGGTCTTGCGCTCCTGCGGGCGCAGACCGTACTGCACAAAATGCTGATACGGACAAGCAGCATAGCTTTCCAAGCGACTGATAGAAACCACGCGGTCGGTAAACAGCGCGCGCGCCATACCCGGTGCAAGCGCTTCTTCCCGCTTCTCATCCCGCGCAGCGGACAAAAGTGCTAGCATCTCGCCATGATAATCAGACTGCTGCCATAACCAACGGAAGGCTTGCAGCCATTCGCCGTGCAGGTCCCCTCCGCGCAGACGCGTACCGATTGCATCCAGCGTCGGTTGGGGGGCCAGCGGATGCAGCGCACCCTGCGCGCCCTCCACCGTACCCAGCACCGTAAGGCCGGGAAAAATGCGGCGGATCGCTGCAATCGCCGGGGCTGCGCGCAGCGGTTCGCCCGCCTGATTGGCCTGCGCGTGGCTCAAATACAGCAGCTCGCGCGGAGAGCTGAGCACCTTCCAGATATCCAGCTCGTTCATCAGATCGCGCTCATCCTCGCCCATGCCCAGATAAGCCTCCATATCCGCGCATGCCGTGCTTTTTTCTTCATCGGTCAGCAGGCTATGATCGCCCGCTCCCGCGCCCTCGCTATGCAGACCGCAGGCAAAGGTAATTCTGGGCTCAAAGGCAATCAGATTGCCGATTTCTCCTACCGTGACGCAGCCCTCTGAGGGCGGCAGGGACGAGATGCCTTCGTCCATCAGGCCCGCCTCGATCCATGCCGTCACAGTGGAGCCGGGAATGCGCGCGCCGCCGGCGATTTCATGCATCTGCTCCAGCAGAGCCAGCAGGCGCGTCCATACCTGGCGCGTGCGCACTGCCTCATCCGTCATGCCCGCGCGCACCAGCGCATCCTCCTGAGCAAGCAAGGTGTGATAAGCATCGCAGTCCGTCAATAGATTCATCAGCGCACGCAGCGATTGCGCCGCGTCCCTGGCCTCGCGCAGACCATCCTGCAAACGCTTCAGGATAGGATATAGCTTTTGACGCGCCTGCTCAGGGATCTCGCGTTCCTCCTCGCTGCCGCGTGCAAAGGGCTCGCGCCAGCGCGCGCCGTTGATACCGTAGGCCAGCGCATAGTTTTCAAGCTGCCAGGCTTCCTCCTGGCTGAGCGGCGCGTAGCCGGATTTAATCGCAGCCAGCATATCCTCCGCGCGATAGCCGCCCGTCGCGGCGCGCACGGCGGACAACAGCAACCGCACCAGACCATGGGACAGCAGCGGCTCCTTGACGGCGATATACGCCGGGATATCATACTGCCGCAGCACCGTATCCAGCACGGAGGCATAGGCCGCCATATTGCCGCACAGGATGGCGATATCGCCATAGGCCACGCCACGCCGCGCACAGGTCACGATTTCCTGCGCGATATAATGCGCCTCCGCATAAGGCGTTGCCGCCTCAAAGAGCGTGATATGCTGCGGGATCTGCTGATACGGCGCGGGCGCGGGGCGCAGCAGGCGTGCTTCCAGCGCGCGGATATCCTCCGGCGCACCCATCGGCTCGCCATCCAGCCACAGCCATTCGCGGCGCAGCCCAGCCTGGCGCAGGCGCGTGCGCAGACGCTCCGCGCTGTCGCGCACAGGCGCAAAGCAGTCGCCGTCCGGCGCGTCCTGCCGATCCATCACCAGGTATACCCACGCCGCGCTGCAGCTGGCCGTGATGGCGCAAAGCAGCCGGGCAAAATCATCGGTAATCACATCAAAGCCATAGACCAGGACATCGGCGTCCTGCACCAGCTTGGACTGCGGCACCGCGTCGATCGCGGCATCAAGCACGTCCTCGCCATCCACAAACTTATCAGCCAGGATATCCGAATACCCACCGTAGATGCGCGCCAGATCGCCCATCTTTTCAGCATAGGCGCTCTCCGGCAGGGAATCGGCGTATGTCTGCAGCTTATCAGGCGTGATCTGCGCGCGCTTCATATCGGCAATCCACTCGCCGCTTTGCGCGATAAAGCCGCGGCGCGACACCGAGCGCGCATAGTATTTCAAATTTTTTTTGCAGGACAGCAGCGCGCGGGCCAGGGCAATGTTCTTGCCGTTGCCGTCCACGCGCACGCGGTTGCTGCCGCAGATCAGAAAGAGCCGCTGCACAAAGCGCGAAAGGGAAAAAACCTCGATGTCAAAAAAGCCCGGCAGCGATAAATCGCGGATCAGATCGCGCTCCGCCTGCAGGGTATATTGCTCGGGCACCAGCAGCACGCAGCGCCTGCCGGCGGTCAGCGCCGCAGCGGCCTGGCTGCGCAGATGCGGCCACAGCCTGCGCGTGCGCGCGCCCAAAATGGTCAGCATGGCTTTTCCCCCTTTCGATGGCATTATTGTATCACGACAGGTAAAAAAAGACAAACAAAAACAGGGAGATGAACAAGCATCTCCCTGTAAGAAATTAGAAAATCAGTTGCCCATATCCTCAACGTAGAGCTCACGCACGGCGTTGGGATCAGCCTCGGCAGCCTTTTCGCCGCGCTTGGCAAAGAAGGTGGAAGCAACCTGCGGGAACAGCGCGTAGCTGAGCACATCCTCTTCGCAGGTGGCGATGCCCTTGGTTTCCTCGCGGTACTTGGGCATTTCGGGCTTGATCAGATCGGCAGGACGGCAGGTAATCACCGTGTCGCTGCCAATCGCCTTGCGGCGCACTTCCTCGTTGACCTGGCCGGGCAGGCGGCCGTATTCGCCGCGCAGCAGGGCCTTGGACTCCTTGGAGACCATCTTATACCGCTCGCCGGACAGGACGTTGAGCACGGCCTGGGAGCCGACGATCTGGCTGGTGGGCGTAACGAGGGGCGGATAGCCAAAGTCCTTGCGGACGCGCGGCACCTCGGCCAGCACGTCGTAGTACTTATCCTCGGCGTTCGCCTGCTTGAGCTGGCTGATCAGGTTGCTCAGCATGCCGCCGGGCACCTGGTACACCAGGGTCTTCACGTCGGTATTGAGCACCTTGGGATCAAGCGAGCCCTCGGCCTTGAGGCGGTCAGCCACCTTGCGGAAATGGGTAGCGCCCTGCAGCAGCTTGTCCATATCCAGTCCGGTGTCAAACTCCGTGCCCTTGAAGGTAGCCACCATGGACTCGGTAGCAGGCTGAGAGGTGCCGTTGGCCATGGGCGAGAGCGCGGTGTCGATGATATCCACGCCCGCCTGAGCGGCCATCAGGTACACCATATCGCCGGTGCCGGTGGTGTTGTGGGTATGCAGGTGGATGGGTACCTTGACGCTCTGCTTGAGCTTCTTGACCAGGTTATAGGCGTCGAAGGGCAGCAGCAGGTTCGCCATGTCCTTGATGCAGATGCTGTCCGCGCCCATCTGCTCCATTTCCTTGGCCAGCTTGACAAAGTACTCCTCGTTATGCACGGGGCTGACAGTGTAGCTGATGGCAGGCTCGCACCAACCGCCGTACTTTTTAACCGCCTTGACCGCGCACTCGATGTTGCGGGTATCGTTCAGCGCGTCGAACACACGGACTACGTCGATGCCGTTTTCGATGGACTTGGCGCAGAAGGCCTCCACCACGTCGTCGGCATAGTGCTTATAGCCCAGCAGGTTCTGTCCGCGCAGCAGCATCTGCAGCTTGGTATTGGGCATATGCTTGCGCAGCTGGCGCAGACGCTCCCACGGATCCTCGTTGAGGAAGCGCATGCAGGCATCAAACGTCGCGCCGCCCCAGCACTCCAGCGACCAGTAGCCAATGCTGTCCAGCAGCTCGCAGGCGGGCAGCATATCGCTCAGGCGCATGCGCGTGGCGGCCTGAGACTGATGCGCATCACGCAGAATGGTATCGGTAATATAGATCTTAGCCATTTGCTAAATCCTCCATCAATGCGCGCCGAACAGCGCCAGCAGCACGCCCGCGGCAATGGCAGAGCCGATTACGCCGGCCACATTGGGGCCCATAGCGTGCATCAGCAGGAAGTTGCCGGGGTTGGCCTTCTGGCCTTCCTTCTGGGATACGCGCGCGGCCATCGGCACGGCGGATACGCCGGCAGAGCCGATGAGCGGATTGATCTTTTCCTTGAGGAACAGGTTCATGAACTTGGCCAGCAATACGCCGCCGGCGGTGCCGCAGCCAAAGGCAAAGATGCCCATCGCCATAATCAGAAGCGTATCCTTGGTAAGGAAGGTGTTAGCCGTCGCCGTCGCGCCGACGGATACGCCCAGGAAGATGGTGACAACGTTCATCAGGCCATTCTGCACAGTCTGATCCAGACGATCCACCACGCCGGTTTCATGCATCAGGTTACCCAGCATCAGGCAGCCGACCAGAGGCGCAGCCGAGGGAACCAGCAGCGCCACGAAGATCGTTACCACGAAGGGGAACATGATCTTTTCGGTCTTGCTTACCTTGCGCAGGGGCTTCATCACGATTTCGCGCTCCTGCTGCGTGGTCAGCGCGCGCATGATGGGCGGCTGAATCACGGGCACCAGCGCCATGTAGGAATACGCTGCTACCGCGATGGGAGCCAGCAGATGGGGGGCCAGACGGATGGTGGTGTAGATGGCCGTGGGGCCGTCCGCGCCGCCAATGATGCCGATGGAACCTGCTTCGGCCGGGGTGTAGTTAACCAAGCGAGCCAGAATAAATACGATGAAGATGCCCAGCTGCGCGGCAGCGCCCAGCAGCAGGGTTTTGGGATTGGCAAGCAAGGGCTCAAAGTCCGTGCCCGCGCCCACGCCCATGAAGATCAGGCAGGGGTAAATGCCCAGCTTGACGCCCAGGTACAGGTAGTCAATCAGGCCTGCGGAGATCGTGGTGGCCACGCCATCGATTTCAACGGTCTTGCCCGCCAGCAGATCCCAGTTGACATGACCGCCGGCAAAAAGCTGCTCATGGAACATCTCCGCGCCGGGCAGGTTGGTCAGCAGCATGCCGAAGGAAATGGGCAGCAGCAGCAACGGCTCAAACTTTTTGACGATCGCCAGGTACGCCAGAACCAGGGAAATGGCGATCATGACCAGCATCTTCCAGTTTTCCGGAATCATCGAAAAACCGGTCTGCTGGAGGAAGTTCATAATGGTTTCCATGCTTCTCCCTCCGTCTTAGGCAAGGGTCAGCAGGGTAGCGCCGCTCTGCACGCTCTGGCCCTTGGCAACGTTCACCGTGCCGACGGTGCCGTCGTTGGGCGCCATGATTTCGTTTTCCATCTTCATCGCTTCCAGCACTACCAGCACGTCGCCGCGCTTAACGGCCTGGCCGGGCTTTACATTGACCGCCAGGATGGTGCCGGGCATGGGGGCGTTGATGGCCTGCGCGCCGGCGGGAGCCTTGGCGGCGGGGGCGGCAGGAGCAGCGGCGGGAGCGGCCTTGGGGGCGGCGGCAGCGGCTTCGCCTTCCAGCACCTCCAGGGTAATATCATACTGAGTGCCGTTTACGTTTACACGATACTTTTTCATGGAGGATTGCTTCCTTTCGTTCTTTATACCCTTTTGATGCTGTGAATACGGATCGCCTTGACATCCTTGCCCAGCTCTTCGGCCAGGGCGACGGAGATCGCCGCCACCAGCTCGCCGCGGTTGGGAATATCCGCTTCCGCAGGGACGGCCGCCGGAGCGGCCGCCTCTGCGGCGGTTTCATGTTTCGCATTCACTTTTTTCATAATCGCGCCCATGAAGGAAATTAGGGCGATCAGGCAGATTAGGCCGATGAATACGATCACCATGCCCAGCACTACCACAAACCAGGTGGGAATATCCGCGCCCGGCACAGCCGCCTGCACGACGGGAGCCGCCGTGGCCAGCGTGTTAGTCAATGCTTCTTCCATGATTTACCTCACTGTATGTTACGCCTTGGGGCCGGCTTCGACAACTTCCTGAGACATATGGGTGTACTTCTTGAAGTTTTCAACGAAGCTGGCGGCCAGCTTCTTGCAGCTCGCCTGATAGGCTTCCTTGTCTTCCCAGGTGTTTTCGGGGATCAGCAGCTCGCTGGGCACGCCCGCGATTTCGGTGGGCACTTCCACACCGAAGGTGGGATCCTTGACGAACTGGCTCTTTTCGATTTCGCCGGTCAGGGCGGCAGTTACCATGGCGCGGGTATAGGCCAGCTTCATGCGCTTGCCGGTACCGTTCCAGCCGGTGTTAATCAGGTATACCTTCGCGCCGGACTTTTCAACCTTGTCGGCCAGCATCTGGGCGTACACAGAGGGATCCAGGGGCAGGAAGGGCTCGCCGAAGCAGGTGGAGAAGGTGGGCACGGGCTCCTTGATGCCGATTTCGGTGCCGGCAACCTTGGAGGTGAAGCCGGATACGAAGTAGTACATAGCCTGGTTGCGGTCCAGCTTGCTGATGGGAGGCAGCACGCCGTAGGCGTCGGCGGTCAGGAAGATAACGGTCTTGGGAACGCTGGGGCTCATGCCGCTCAGCTCGGCGTTGGGGATGTATTCCACAGGATAGCCCACGCGGGAGTTGATGGCCAAAGAATCGTCATCAAAGTCGAACTCGCGGGTTTCGGGATCCATGACCACGTTTTCAACCAGCGCGCCGAACTTGATGGCGTTGTAGATTTCGGGCTCGCCTTCGGGGCTGAGGTTGATGCACTTGGCGTAGCAGCCGCCCTCGAAGTTGAACACGGAGTCGTCCGCCCAGCCGTGCTCGTCGTCGCCGATCAGCTTGCGGTTGGGGTCGGCGGACAGGGTGGTCTTGCCGGTGCCGGACAGGCCGAAGAACACGGCACTGTCGCCGTTGTGGCCGATGTTGGCGGAGCAGTGCATCGGGAACACGCCTTCTTTGGGCAGGACATAATTCATCACGGAGAAGACGCTCTTCTTGATTTCGCCGGCGTACTGGGTGCCGCAGATCACAACCAGCTTATCCTCATAGTTGACCAGGATGGCAGCCTCGGAGCGGGTGTGATCCATCTCAGGGATGCACTTGAAGCCGGGGGCAGCGATGATGGTGTAATCTTCCTTGAAGTTTTCCAGCTGCTCGGCAGAAGGACGGCGCAGCAACTGATGGATGAACAGGTTCTGGCTGGCCAGCTCGTTGATGATGCGGAAGGACTTGGTGTACTTGGGATCCGCGCCGGCGAAGCCATCAAAGATAAATACTTCTTTATTCTGCAGGTAGGCGACCACCTTATCGTAGATGGCGTAGAAGTTTTCCTTGCTGATCGGACGGTTTACCTTGCCCCAGGCGATATCGTCATGCACGGCAGGGGTATCCACGATAAACTTGTCGTTGGCGCTGCGGCCGGTATACTTGCCGGTCTTTACCACCAACGCGCCGGTGTTGCTCAGCGTGCCCTCCTCACGGCGCAGCGCAGCCTCTACCAGCTGGGCGGGGGTCAGATTGCGATAGACCGCCTTGGAATTGATGATGCCATACTTTTCGATGCCGTAGGTATTCATAGGGTTGCCTCCTTCATAGATATGCCTGGCATACTCTCCCCCGCTCAATCCCCGGAATAAGGCCGCGTTTCCGCTTGCCTGCCGCATCCCTGCAGATGAATTTCGCCATGCATTGTAATGATATGATCGGTGGTTCAGCTTTCGTAAAAAACCAACTCCCACCAAATACATCTTATTACTACAGTTTCAAATTGTAAAATTCCATATGGGCATGGATGCATATATTTTTTTATATATATTTCAATTATAATACATATTGTTAAAATAGTAATACAGTTTCATCCAAGCAGCTTGACAGCATCCCGCCCCATTGCGTATTATTAAAGATATGCCACTGCTTCGCCGCCCAGCGGCTGAAAGGAATTTCGGATGAAAATTCTGGTAATCGACGGCCAGAGCGGCCGTCTTGGCGCGCAGCTGATCGAAGCTCTCGCTGCCCGGCTGCCCATGGATCAGCATCAGCTGATCGCCATCGGCGCCAACTCCCTGGCCACCAGCGCCATGCTCAAGGCAGGCGCGCAGCAGGGAGCGACGGGCGAAAACCCCGTGCTGGTTGCCTGCCGCGATGCGGATATCATCGCCGGCCCCATCGGCATTGTCATAGCCGACGCGCTGCTGGGCGAGATCACCCCCAGCATGGCGGCGGCCGTCGGGCAAAGCGCGGCAATCCGCGTGCTGCTGCCTGTAAACCGCTGCGCCACCCAGGTAGCGGGCGTGCCTGTGCTAACCCGCGTGCAGCTGATTGAGGCCGCCGTGGACAAGATCGAATCGCTCTGCCGAGGCGAAACGCCCTAAACGCTTCTCGTACCAAGCATCAATGCGCCGCGATGGCGCGTCTCCCGTTCAAGACGGAATCCAATTTGAAAGGGAGAAAATTCTATGCCGCTCAAACTCAATTCGCTGATGCAGCTGATTATCAGCGCCGTCTGCCTGGCTCTGTGCATGGTGCTGCCCTTTCTGACAGGGCAGATTCCGCAGATCGGCAGCGCCCTGTCCCCCATGCACCTGCCGGTGCTGCTGTGCGGCTTTCTGTGCGGGCCGGTATACGCCCTGGCTGTGGGCGCGGTCGCGCCGCCGCTGCGCTTTGCGCTGTTCGGCATGCCGCCCATTTTTCCCACTGGCGTGGCCATGTGCTTTGAGCTGGCCGCCTACGGGGTTATCAGCAGCCTGATGTACCGCCGCCTGCCGCGCAAAAAGCTGTCCATCTATGCCGCGCTGCTCATCGCTATGGTGGGCGGGCGCATCGCATGGGGGCTGGTGCGCTGGCTGATCGCCGGGCTGGCTGGCAGCAGCTTCACCTTCGCCATGTTCCTCAGCGGCGCGCTGCTCAAGGCAGTGCCGGGCATCATCGTGCAGATTGTGCTGATCCCGCTGCTGGTAATGGCCATCGAGCGCGCGTTTCCCAAGCTGACGCAGCGTTAAAACATCAAAAGCCTCCGGCCTTGTCACAGCGACATGGTCGGAGGCTTTTGTTCGGATATATGCTTTTACTTTTCTTCCGGCTCGGCGGGCTGCAATTGCAGATACCGCGCCATGCAGCGTTCAAAGCTCTCCTTGGCAGTGGCCAGCACCTCTTTCTCCATCTGCTGATAGCAGTGCAGCAGATCCGCTCCCTCAGCTGTCAGCTGTGAACCGCCGCCAGCGGAACCGCCCATCACGCGGGCAAGCAGCGGAAAACCCAGAGCAGCCTCCATGCGGCGCACCAGCTTCCACCCCTTTGAATAGGAAATATGCACGGCATGGCAGGCCATTTGCAGTGAGCCGGTCATGCGCACCATTTCAAGCAGCTGGGCAAAGAAAGGATCAAACACCGAATCCAGCGCGCACAGATGCAATTGCAGATCCAGCCGCAGCGATTCCTGCCCGCCGCCTACGCGCAGATTGTGCAGCAGCAGCCGGTTATATTCCTCGGGCGTATCAGCGTCCAACACCACGCCTTCATCGTTAACCGGCACATCCTGCCGCGACAGACCCAGTTTACGCAGTGCGCCGCGCAGGCCATCCTCACCACGATAATCGCTGATTTTCTCCAGCGCGTCATGTCGCAGCACAATGGGATGCCCTGATTTTTTGCCATATACCGGCCGCACGACCTGCGCGTCGTATTCCAGCAGACGGCGCACGGTATCAATCTGCACCGTGGGCACATCGCCCGGTGAAAACAGCAGCCGCTCACAGCGCGGCAGCAGGTATTCCAGACCGATCTTAAACGAATCGAACATCTGGGTGGAGGCATAATGCTCGTTATTGAGGAACACCAGGCCCATCCCGTCCAGATGCTGGCGCAGCACATCGCTCTTATAGCCCGTCACCACCACGATAGGGTCGGCTCCGGCCTGCTGCATCATGCGCACCGTGCGGCGGATCATGGTATCCTCGCCCACGGGCAGCATGGGCTTGAAGCGTTCCATGCGCGAGGATACGCCGGCAGCCAGGATCAGGGCGGCAAGCGGACGGCGGACAGTTGCTTCCATGGCTGATTCTCTCCTTGCGCGCGCAGGCATAACGCCGCGCGCGTTTTCACATACTATTAGCCATAAGGGGGGATTTTCAATGGATATGGGCATTGAGCTGTCGCCACTCTGCGGAATGGTGATCTGTATCATCATAGCGGCGTTCTTTGCGCTTTGGGGCGCAGGGCTGCTGATTGTACGGCTGCGTCAGCGGCGGAAGCGCTCGCCGTAATCGGCCAGCGCGCGCTTGAGGGCGATTTCCGCCATCATGGCGCAGTGAATATGGCCGACGTCCGGCTGGCCGTCTTCCGTTAAGGCACAGCCGATTTTTTTGTGATCCATCGTCAGCGCAGCAAGCGCGGGCTTGCCCTGGCACTGGGCGCAGGCATAGACCGCGCATGCCCACATCGGCGGGCAGGCGGATTCGGTCAGTGAAAAGCCAGCGGACTCGATAACGCCGAATGCATTCACGCGCAGACGGATTTCCAGCCGGTCCTCGCAGTTCGGCTCATTGGCAACGCCCGCGCCATTATACGCCTCGGGCAGCGGATATTCCCCGGACTTCGCCGCCCAGGACAGGGTGAGCTGTTGATTTGTCATATCGCCAATCCTCAAGAGCGGACGCACTCCCGCGCGGGAATGCGTCCGTTCATTTTCATGTGTGATTATTCGCCCAGCAGCGTTCTGCGGATCAGCGTGCGGGTCACGTCGATCTTATAGGCGTTGCAGGACAGGGGCAGCGCGTCCTCCAGGCAGATTTCCGCAGCCGCAGCGGCGGTTTCCTCGTTCAGAGGCTTGCCGATCAGATACCGCTCGGCCTTCTCGCGCTTGAGCGCGACGGGAGCCACCGCGCCCAGCACCAGGCTGGCGTCGGTGACGATGTTGTTTTCATCCGTGTTCACCACGCTGGCGACAGCCACAACGGCAAAGTCGATGGCGTCGCGCACGCGGAATTTGCTGTACACGGCCCTTGCGCCAGCCTTGGGAGCGGGCACCACGATCTCCTGAACCACCTCGCCGGGGCGCAGCACGGTCTGGATCTTGGCATGCGTGCCGAAAAACTCCCTGGCCGTGGCAGTGCGCAGGTTGGTTACCACCCTGGCGCCGTAGGCATAGAGCATGTTGGCCATATCGCTGGGATTGACCGCCAGGCAGCCGCAGTTCATGCAGCGGCCAGCTTCGCAGCGGGCAAGGCCGGGCGCGTAGCTCTTTTCATCCTCGTTGGTCAGGCTGCGCTCGGCAACCGGCAGCTCCTCCAGCCTGTTGCCCACGCGGTTGTGCGCCTCCCCGCTTTCACTGCGCAGGAAGCCCTTTTCGGCAGGCGCGGCAGGCATAGGGAAGCCCATGTACGCGCTCATGGCGCGGGCGGCATGCATGCCGGAGCTGATCGCGCGGATGGCGATATCAGGGCCGGTGGCCGCATCGCCGCCGGCAAATACGCCGGGACGGCGGGTGGCGTTGTCCTCGTTCACATCCAGCAGGCCGCGCGGGCTTCTGATCTGCGCCTTGAGCTCCTCGCCCAGGAAGTCGATATCCACGCGCTGGCCGGTGGCCAGGATGATGCAGTCGGAGTCAATCACCTGCACATCGTCGTTATCATACTGCGGGTTGAAGCGCCCCTCGGCGTCGCGCACGGACAGGCACCTGTTGGTCTTCATGCCGCGCACATTGCCATTTTCATCGCGGATGACCTCAAGCAGGCCGCGGCCGTTGATAAACTCAACGCCCTCCTCCAGCACGCGGGCAATTTCCTCGGGGCTGGCGGGCATTTCCTCGCGCTTTTCCAGGCACACCAGGCGAACCTTTTCAACGCCCAAACGCTTGGAGACCAGCGCTACGTCCATGGCGACGTTGCCGCCGCCGCAGACCAGCACCTCCTTGCCCACGCGGCCCTTGAGGTACCTGTTGACCTCTACCAGGAAATTCAGACCGAACTGCGTCATATCCTCGCCGCTGAGGCCCAGCACGGGCTGCTTCCACGCGCCGGTGGCAATGTAGACGGAATCGCTGGCCTTTTCGATATCGGCCACGGTGATATCCTTGCCCACATCGACACCCAGCTTGAAGACGACGCCCATCCCCTCCAGCGCCCGCTGCACAGCCTCGATGTACTTCTTGGGCAGACGGTAGGCGGGGATGCCGTACATCAGCACGCCGCCGGCCTTCTCCATTTTATCATAAACCGTCACCTGATGGCCAGCCCTGCGCAGATTATAGGCGGCGGCCAGGCCGGAGGGACCCGCGCCGATGACGGCGGCGCACTTGCCGCTTTCGGTTTCAGGTTCTCGATAGAATTTATCCATGTGCTCCAGAATGTAATCGCCCACCGTGCGCTCAACGCAATGGATGCCTACACTGTCGCCGTAGACGTTCTGGTTGCATTCCTTCTGGCAGGGATGCGGGCACACGCGGGAGGTCAGCATCGGCAACGGGTTGGCGCGCATGAGGATTTCAGCCGCAGCGTGCATATCCCCCTCGCGGATTTTTTCCATATAGGCGGGGATGTCGGTATTGGCCGGACAGCCGTGAGAGCACGGTGTCTGGCACACCTTCATCGCGCCGAAGATGGAATGATACCGGTTTTCGCCCATCATGGCATAGCACAGATGGCCGTCCTTGCGGGCGCAGTTGACGCGGCCGCCGATGGAATCTGGATAGCGGTAATACCAGCAGCGCACATCCTGGCAGATATTTCCGCCCACGGTGGCGGTGTTGCGCAGGTTGGGGGTAGCCACGGAATACGCCGCGTCCGCAAGCGCAGGCCACTTGCTGCGCACCACGCTGCTGGATGCGATATCGGCCAGGGTGGCCATCGCACCCAAATGCAGGCCGTCGGCTTCCTCGGCGATGCGGTTCATGCCGGGGATTTCCTTCAGACTTACAACCGTCCTGGGATAATTCGGCAGCAGCTTTTCCTTGAGCACGCCGGTCAGATCGGTGCCGCCGGCGCTGAGAACGGCGTCGCCCTTTCGCAGAAGCTCGGAGGCCTGCTCCACGTTTTGTGCCGATTCGTAAGCAAAATGCTTCATAGCTTATTTCTCCTCCTTCGCTTTGAGCGCAGCCAGCACGCGGGCGGGCGTGAAGGGGAACTCGTTGATCCATACGCCGCAGGCATTGTACACGGCCATGCGGATCGCCGGGCCGCCGGGAGCCAGCAGCGGCTCGCCCACGCCGTTCGCGCCGAAGGGATAACGGGTATCCTTGCCCTTGTTGGTTTCCAGCACAATGTGATCGTGCTGCGTCACTTCATTAAAGGTACGGGTCTTATAATCCAGATTGGAGGGGTTGAGCACGCGGTAGTCGTTCTGATCCCACACCGTCTCCTCCATCAGCGCCAGGTCGGTGCCGGCATAGAAGGACTGCACCTGATTGCGCAGCGGCAGGGGATTGACGATCACGCCCGCATCGGAGCCGCCGAAGTGGTTAATCAGCTTGATCGTGCCTAGCTCGGTATCGACCTCGACCTCGATCACCTGCAAATGCATGATGGTGCTATCCTCCACGCCGTTGTGATGACCCACGCCCGTGATGGAATCTACCTTGCCGATGACCATCGGGAACAGCGGCAGCACCTTTTCGGGGTTGGAGATCTGATAGATCTTGCCGTTTTTAAGAGCCAGGTCATCCTTGGGGATGCCATGGCGCTGCTCAACGATTTCAAACAGCTGGCGTTTCACATCCTGCGCCGCCTTCAGCGCGCAGATGCCACCGCAGTAGGTGGAGCGGGAGCCGGTGGAGCCAAAGTCCGCGGGGGTCGCGCCGGTATCAGCGGGCGCCATCTTGACGGACTCGATGGGCATATCCAGCTCCTCAGCCACGATCTTCTGCATGATATCGCGGATACCCGAGCCAAACTCCGCCATGCAGGTGGAAATATACACAGCGCCCAAACCCGTGATGGTCACGGTGGCGTTGGAGGTTTTGCCGCCCGTATCGGCGTGGCCGGCGGCGCTTACGCCGATGCCACGGCGCTTTTTGCCATCGGGAGACACCCAGGTGGGCACGCCCCAGCCCTTCCAGCGCTCAGACCAATGGCAGGCTTTGGCGGTCTCGCGCACCAGGTTCTGCCAGTCGGAGGAGTTATTGTGCTGCCAGGGATGCATAGGTGAGCAGGCATTGTGGAACTCCTCGCCCAGCGCCAGCGCGTTCTTTTCCAGATAGACCATGGGGTCTACATCCACCCGGCGGCAGGCCTCGAAGATGGCGGCGGTCAGCAGGTTGCTCGATTCCAGATAGCCATAGCCGCGGAAGGATCCGGAGGGCACATGGTTGGTCACGACCACCTTGGCGTCAAACTTTTTGTTGTTGGTTTTGCACAGGATGGGCAGCGAGTTGGTACCCACAGCCAGCATGAATTCCTGCGTAGAGGCTGTAGCGCCGGCGTCGGCAATCTGCGTCATTTCAACGGCGGTCGCCAGGCCGTCCTTCTTCATGCCAAACTTGACATGGCCCTTGGTGACCATGCGGGTCTGGTGGGCGGCAAAATGCTCTTCCTTGGTATAGGCGTAGAGCACCGGGCAGTTGGCGAAGCGCGCCATCAGGGCGGTAAACACCAGGCAGTGCACGTTGCCGCTGTACAGCTTGGAGCCGAAGGAGCCGCCCACCGCGCCCACGATCAGGCGCACGTTTTCATAGGGCAGGTTCAGCGAGGACGCCACGTTCTGATGGCAGTAGGCAGGAGCCGCGGCGGAGGCGATAAAGGTAACGACGCCCTTATCCCACCAGGCGATGGTGGTAGGCGGCTCCAGCGGCAGCGGATTCTGGCCGCTGGTCAGCTCGCTGTCCATCTCCACGATCACATCGGCTTCCTCAAAGCCCTTGCCGCTGTCCCCCGCCTCAAAATGCAGATTCTGCTTGTAGGGGGCGATGTTGCCGGGGAATTCCTTGTACAGCTGCGGCGCGCCGGGCTTCATCGCCTCGTCGATGGTATAAACGGGCTCCAGCTGCTCATATTCCACCTTGATCTTATCCATGGCCTCCATGGCCAGATCTTCGCTATCGGCAACAACCAGAGCCACAGCGTCACCCACATAGCGCACATATTCATCCAGGATGTTGGGATGGCGGGGCGGGGTGAATCCATTGTTGACGCTGATGCCCTCGCCTGCGATATCCTGCCAGGTCACCACGCAGGCAACGCCGTCCATGGCCAGTGCTTCGCTTTTATCCACGCTGACGATGCGTGCAAAGGGATAAGGCGAGCGCAGGATTTTGCCGTATTTCATGCCGGGCACCTTGTTGTCGGCCACATACATGGCCTTGCCCGTTACAATGTCGCTGCCCAGAATACGATGGGTCTCGCGGCCGATATGGCGGAACTGCTCTTTCATTGCTTGCGTTCCTCCTTCATCTGCTCAATATAGGCCATAATGGATTCCACAGCGGTGTAATGGGTGCCGCAGCGGCAATAATTGCCCGACAGCGCCTCGCGCACCTCCGTCTCGGTGGGGCAGGGATTTTTATCCAGCAGCGCCTGCGCCGTCATGATGATGCCGGGCGTGCAGAAGCCGCACTGATAGCCGCAGTGATCCAGGAAAGCCTGCTGAAGACCGTTCAGCTTGCCCGTAGCCGCATCGGCCAGACCTTCGATGGTGGTGATCTCCGCACCGTCGCAGTCCATGGTCAGCATCATGCAGGAAGTAACAGGCTTACCGTTCATAATCACCGTGCAGGCGCCGCAAGCGCCCTGATCGCAGCCGAGCTTTACGCCCGTCAGGCCCAGGCGGTCGCGCAGGGTATGCACCAGCGTTTCGCTCTCAGGCATTTCGCCGCGGCCCTCGCCCACGTCAAATTCGTAGGAACGGCCGTTTACCTTGAGGGCAATGACCTTTACGGATCTAACTTTCATGTATTTTCTCCTTTAAAATTCAAGACGCCTTATTTGGCGTTCTTCTTGGATGCGCGGAAGGCCAGGCCGATGGCCACGCCGCACAGACAGATGCCCGCGAAGAAGAACCACACAACATTGTAATTGCCGGTGCTGTCGATGATTCGGCCAACGATAATAGGCTGCACAAGGCTTGCGGACTGGAAGATCAGGTTTTCAATGGAAATCGCGGTGGCGCTGTACTGATCGCCCGCGCGGATGGCAGCCAGGGTAGTATAGTGCGTGGAGGGCAGGTAGGAGAACGCGCCGAAGATGATGCCGATGAGGATCAGGGTGACATAGCTGTTCATCAGGCCAAACACCGCGCAGGACGCGCCCATCAGCCCCAGTGCGATCAGCATGAACTTTTTGTGGCTCATGCCCAGAGCGCTGGCCAGCTTGCCGGAGAAGCAGGAGGCGATGATGCCCGCGATGGAGAAGGCGGATACGATCATGCCGCCCTGGGTGGCGGTCAGGCCGATGGACTGGGCAAACTTATTGCCCCAGGTGGAGAAGCCGTTGTTGACAAACATGAACATGAAGCCCGACAGCGCCAGGATGATCTGCTGGGGATCCTTGAAATAAACCGCCAGACCCTCGAGCAGGCCGGCCTTGCCGACGGGAGCGGGCGCCTTGGGGATGGGCTTGACGAACAGGAACAGGCAAACAATTACCAGCACCGCGAACAGGCTGACATAGGCAAAGGTGCCGCGCCAGCCCACCGCGTGCATCAGGCGGGGCGCAATCTGATTGGCCAGCAGGATGCCGATGGGCGGGGAGGCCAGCAGGATGCCCATGCCGGTGGCGCGCTCCTTGAGAGCAAAGTTGGCGGTAACGATCTTAGAGCAGCTGGACATGATCACGCCCGAGCACAGACCGTTGACAATGCGCACAACCAGGCCCATGGTGTAGCCGCCGATAAGGGCCATCAGCGCCGTGCAGATGCCGCCCAGCAGGGTGGCGATAATCAGAATGTACTTGGGCTGCAGCTTATCGGCCATAATGCCGCCGGGAATCTGCGTAATGCAATAGCCCGCAAAGAAAGCGGACATGTACAGGCCGGCCTGGGTTGCGTTGATGGAAAACTCCTCCATTACGGTGCTCATCAGCGGCGCCCAGGTAAAGCGGCTGAGGAACGTAAAGGTGAAGGCGAGTGTGGCCGACATCAGCGCCAGCCAGCGATTGCTGCTTTTGTTCGCAGTGGACATGTGGAAAGATCCCTCCTTGCCAAATTAACGCTCGGCTCAGAATCGACACATTTCTGAACAAATCGTCATTTGTTCTAATCATAATTGCTTTATCGATATTCGTCAATATGCAATTAAAAACATAACGGTGTGGATAACAAGCGAAAATCGCGTGATTTTCAACATATTTTCAGTCTTCGATCCGCTTTTGCGGAGCAAATTCCCCTATTTTTGCGTTTTTTCATTTACGCGCGTTTACTGAACAAATTATATTTTGTTTTTTTGCTTTGTCATTTGCTTTTTTATCTTTTCCTGTGCTATAATTCGAGTGTAGATATCAGAAAGCGAGCCTGCCCATGAAAGATAAAGCGCCTCTTGTCAAAACGCAGATTCTCACCACGGCCGAAAAAATGTTCCACGATTATGGCTACAACAATACAACCTTCCAGCAAATCGCAGATGAAATCGGCATAACCAAGAGCACGATCTCCTATCATTTCAAAAACAAATATCTGCTCCTGCTGTACATGATCGACGAGTACTTTCAGTACCTGCGCGATTTCATCGATCAGTATCCCGACGAATATCAAAACGCCTACTGGCGCATCTGCGTGATGTACATTTATTTTTACCGCGTGATCACCAGCAGCGAAAAGAACCTTGATCTATTCTATCGCAAGGACGCTATGGACGTCTGGGAAACCAGCAAGGTCGGCATCGTCAGCAATCACTATCGCGCCATCATCCGCGATTTTCACAAGCCCTTTGACGAACTGGATCTGCGCATGTCGGTCTGCATGGATTTGGGCGCGCGCCGCAGGCTGTATCATGAGTTTCTCAGCGGCAATTCTGACCTGCAGAACATTGATACCTTCTGCTATTATCACGTATATCTGATCGGCATACTGTGCAGGCTTGATCTGCCTACGATTCAGGAAAACCTGCGACTGGCCTTTGACTTTGCCAACAAATACACGCCCGAGGTACCCTTCCTGCTGCAATAAAACGCAAATCAAAAAACAGACCGCAAGCAATTTGCCTGCGATCTGTTTTTTGATCAGAGAATCCGTATTAATGCATGGGGCAGCCATGATGCGCTTCCTGCCCGCCCTCGCGGCGCAGCGCGCGCACATAGATCATTTCCCCCGCGATGCTTACGGCGATTTCCGCCGGGGTAACAGCTTTGATGGCCGTGCCGATGGGCGTATGCACAACGGCCAGGCGATCATCCGTCACGCCCCGCTCACGCAGGCGCGCGTTGACCGAGGCAGTTTTCTTGGCCGATCCAATCACGCCCACATAGGCATGATCGGCCTGCAAGGCCTGCAGCTCCACCTCGAAATCATGGCTGTGGGCGTTGGTCATGATGACGATATAATCATCGGGCAGAAGCGCCAGCGAATCGGCGATATGGTCAAAATCGCCCACGATCACCTGATCTGCATCCGGGAAGTTGGCCTGATTGGCGCACTCCGGCCGGCAATCATACACGACAGGGCGAAAATTGATGGTTTTCAGCAGCGGCACCAGCGACCGGGCAATGTGCCCCGCGCCAAAAATCAGCGCGCGCTCTCCCAGCGGCAGAGGCAGCAGCACATGCTTTTCCTCCGGTGCAGGCGCTGCGCCCGCCAACAGCTGCCCATCCGCGCCAATCAGCGCGGCCAGGCCGCCGTTCAGCCCCAGGCTCAGATCAGCCGGAGTCATCTCGGCAAAGCACTGCATGGCCTTTTGCGCCAGGCTGTTCCAGCGCGCATCCATGCCCGGAATGCGGGTAAACAGCACCGTCACGTCGCCGCCGCACACCATGCCGATATCCTCAATTTTGTTCTTTTGCAGATGGAATTCATGCAGCCCGCTCTGCTTTTTTTCAAGCTGCTCTATGGCCATCTGCTCGCTGCGCAGCTCAACGGCGCCGCCGCCGATGGTGCCAACCAAGCGGCCCTGTGCGCCCACAAGCATCTGGCTGCCCTTGCCGCGCGGGGCGGATCCGTCATCCGCCACAATGGTGGCCAGCATGGTATCGTGGCCCTTTTCCATTTCATAAAGCAGCTTTGCAAAGATCGAACGCATATCGCAGTCCTTTCCGGCGGGAGGGAGAGGCTTTCCCCCTCCCGCGCCATGAAACAATTATTCTTTTACGAAGGCGTTGTCCGTCAGCTGCTGATACAGCTCCTGGGTCAGCTCGCAGTGATAGAACAGATCGAAGTAGGTCTTTACTTCCTCATACAGGTCGTAATCAGCCGCTTCAGGATAGAGCACCTTCTCCATCCACATCACGCCCAGCAGGCGCTGCACAGAGGGCGGGAAGCCCATCCAGTTGTAGGGGCCCATGGGAACTTCCACATAGTTGCCGTTCCGGATGGCGGTGATGGTCTGCCAGGTATCCATGTCCGCAACGGTGCTGTAGATGCTGTCGGGGGCAAAGATGACGAAGTCCGGGTTCCAAGACAGGATCTGCTCCATATCCACCTCGTTGCCCGTGCCCTTGGAGGAGGGATTGTCCACAGCCGCCAGGTTGTTGGCCACCATGTCGATCACCTCGGCATGATAGGAACTCCTGGCGATTACGTGCAGCCCTTCAGCACCGGATACGTACAGGATATTGGCCTTTTCAACGCTATCGGCGATCTTCTTGGCGCGCGCCATGACATTTTCACAGTAGGCCGCCAGCTCTTCGGCTTCCTCCTGCTTGCCCAGCAGCTCGCCCAGCTTGCGGTAGGCGTCGCCAGCCATGCCAGTATGGGTGGTGATATGCACAAAGGGGATGCCGGTCTGCTCAGTCAGCGCATCCAGATCTTCCTTCACGGTCTTCTTGGGTTCGCCCACGTCGATGACCACATCGGGCGCGGTGGCCAGCAGCGTTTCCAGGTTCATTTCGCCCTTGCCGCCGTACAGCTGACCCAGCAGGGGCAGGTTGTAATACGCGGTGGGCAGGATGCCCTCGGCGCTCTTATCCCAGGCGTTGGCAACGCCCACCAGCATTTCAGGTGCGAGGGCAAAGACGAATATCTGCGCCAGCGGGCCGGAAATGGCGATCCTGGTGATGTTGGCTGGCAGCGTTACCTCGCGTCCCGTGGAATCCACGAACGTGCGCGTTCCCTCCGCCGAGGCAAAGGAGCACAGGCCGCACGCCAGGCACAGCGCGAGCAGCAGGGACAGGAACTTCTTCTTCATGGGTTTTCCTCCTTGACGGGCTTGTTCAGCCCTTCATATTTCTGTCGGTTTTTCACCGTTACAGACTGTTTACGTTCAGCGTAATCAGCGCGAGATTCCGCTGCATCGGCAGCTCCAATGGGAACGCAGGATCGTCCGTTTCGCGCAGGCGGTTCCTCAGATAATCCTCCGCCGCGGCGCGCTTGTTTTTATCCTGGCTGTACAGGCGGAAGAACCGCCGCGCATCCTCCATATTGCGGAAGGGCTGGTTCAGGCTGAGCGTCATCGCCTTTTCCTCAAAGGGCACGCCCATGGCGCGCAGACGCTCGGCAGCGCCCGCATAGCCGTCGGCCTTTTTCCTAACCATGCCGGTGGAAAAGCGGTGATATGGCTCGTTGCGCTTGACGATCAGGATATTGCCGCGGCACATGCGTCTGGAAATATCCAATATCTCATGCAATTGGCCGTACAGGCAAAAGATCATCGCGTCAAAGGGCGCGTGGACGGTTACATTCTCAATCCGCTCACATTGCGCGCAGACGTTGCCGATGCGCTGCGCCGCGCAGTTTTCGCGCAGCACGGCAATGGCGCTTTCGCTTTGATCAATCGCCGTGATTTGCCGCACATACGGAGCCAGCGCCAGCGAAAGATAGCCCAGGCCGCAGCCTACGTCACATATGCTATCCTGCGGGTGCAGGTAGGGCAGCATCATATCGCGCAGGCGCGCATTATAATCGCTGTGCGTGGCTGCATCGCGCATAAAGCGCACCATATCCGGACGCCACATCGACATGGTCGTCATAGGCTGCCTCCCCTATGCGGCACAATCACGCGCCCCTGCTGGGTATCCACAAAATCTACCTCCACTTGGTAAAGCTGCCAGATCAATTCAGGCGTCAGCGTATCCCCCGCGTCGCCCAGCGCCGCGACGCCGCCGTCATGCAGCGCCAGGATACGATGCGAAAACGTCAGCGCGTGCTGCGGGTTATGCGTGGACAAAAGCACGGTATAGCCCTCCTGCGTCAGGCCGCGCACGCAGGCAAGCACGCGCAGCTGATTGCCAAAGTCCAGGCTGCTGGTTGGCTCGTCCATCACCAGGATCCGCGATTGCTGGCACAGCGCGCGCGCCACCAGCACCAGCTGCTGCTCGCCGCCGCTGAGATGCGCAAAGTTGCGCTCCGCCATATCCTGCACGCCCACGCGCGCCATGGCCTCCCGCGCCTGCCGTATATGCTTGGCGCGCGGCGCGGCAAAGGGCGACAGCCGATGCGTCACGCCCATCAGCACTGTATCCTGCACCGTATAGCCAAAGGTTGGGCGGTGCGACTGGGGAATATAGGCAATCATGCTTGCCATTTCGCGCTGCGCAATGCCGCGCGCCTCGCGGCCATCCAGCAGAATCTCGCCCTGATAATCGCGCAGAATACCTAAAATGCAGCGGAACAGCGTACTCTTGCCCACGCCGTTGGGGCCAAGGACGGATAGAAACTCACCCGGCCGCGTATCAAAGTTAATATCCTGCAGCACTGGATGATCACGATAGGCAAAGCTCAGGTTCTTTATTTCCAGCTTCACAGCGCCGTATCCTTTCTGGTCATCAGGTAGATAAAGAAGGGCGCGCCCACAAAGGCCGTCAGGATGCCGATAGGTATCTCCGTGGCCAGCAGATTGCGGGATACATTATCCACCAGCAGCAAAAACAGCGCGCCAAACACCATTGAAGCTGGCAGCAAATGGCGGCAGTCGTTGCCGATGGTCTTGCGGCACAGATGAGGGATTACCAATCCCACCCAGCCGATCATGCCGGAAACCGCCACGCTGGCGGCAGTCATCAGCGTAGCGCAGATCACCGTCAGCAAACGCAGCCTGTGGGTGTTCACCCCCATCGCGCGCGCTTCGTCCTCACCTGCGGATAGGATATTGAGCCGCCAGCGCACTAGCAGCAGCGGCGCGCAGCCCAGCGCCATGGGAATAAAAGCAAAGCGCACATCGCGCATGCGCGCGCCAGAGAAGCTGCCCATCAGCCAATAGGTGATAGCGGGCAGCTGGTTGCCGGGATCGGCCACCAATTTGATATAGGAAGTCCCCGCTGAAAACAGAGAGGAGATCATCACTCCCGCCAGCAGGATATTGACCGTCCGGCTGCCGCGCGTGCGGCTGCCAATCAGATAGACCAGCGCCACCGTCATCAGGCTGAAGGAAAAGGCCGAGACCATAATCAACGCCCGGCTGCCATCCAGCAGGATGGCCAGCGCCGCGCCGAAGCACGCGCCGGAGGACGCGCCCAGGATATCCGGGGCAGCCATGGGATTCTGGAACACGCTTTGGTAGCTTGCCCCGGCCATTGCCAGGCAGCAGCCCACCATGCACACCAGCAGGATACGCGGCAGACGCACGTTGAGCACAGCGATTTCCATGTTTTTCGTCCAGCTGGCTTCTATGGGAAATACGCGGGAGATCAGGATTTTGACCACCTGCCCCACCGGCACGTCGTAACGCCCCAGCGAGAAGGAAAGCAGAAACACAAGAACCAGCGCCGCCAGCAGCAAGGCAATCTGCATCCTGGCGCGCCGTGCGCTCTTTGTAAGCAGGCTATTTTTCATTGCCTGTCCTCCGCCTCGTCATACAGCAGCAGCACGTTTTCCGGCGCTACGCCTAATTCCAGCTTCGCCGCCGCAGGCTTGCAATCCTTAGAGAGCCGCCACCACAGCTCAGAGCTGTCGCTTTTTTGGTTCTCATAGCGGAAGGGCACGGTCAGCTCGAACGGCTCTTCCATGATTTCCCCCAGCTCCACCTGGCAGCGATTCTGCATACAGCGCGGATTGAAATAATGCGCGCGGATGCCCACCGCGCACAAACCGTCCCGCACAGGAGCCGCAGTGCGCAGGCGAACGCCCCACTCGGGCACATCCACCTCGTATTCCCCCGCCTTGACGGCCTTGGCAATGTTCTTGCAGCCCGTCACCGCCGCAGCGGCAATGGTGCCCGGATTGGCAAACAGCCGCTTAGTGGGCTGCAGCGTCAGAATGCGGCCCGTTTTCATCAGCGCGATGCGGTCGCACAGGCGATACGCCTCGTCCCGACTATGCGTTACCATCAGCGTCGCGCCCTGATAGGATCGCAACAGATGCTTCATTTCGATTTGCAGCTTTTCACGCAAATGAGTGTCCAGCGCGGAGAAGGGCTCGTCCAGCATCAGCAGCTTTGGCTGGCTGATCAGGATGCGCGCCAGCGCCGTGCGCTGCTGTTGACCGCCCGAAAGCTGGCTGGGCAGCCGACGCTCCAGCCCTGTCAGGCCCAGCAGCTCCATCACCTCGTGCAGCGCCTGCTCACTCTGCGCGCGGCTGCGCTTTTCAGCGCGCAGGCCGCAGAGGATGTTCTGTCGCACCGTCATGTTGGGAAAGAGCGCATAATTCTGAAAAAGATAGCCCACATGCCGCTTCTGCGGGGGCAGGTTGATCCTTTTTTCGCTGTCAAACAGCGTTACGCCGTCCAGCTCGATATGACCGCTATCGGGCCGCTCAATGCCTGCGATGCACTTGAGCGTCATGCTTTTGCCGCAGCCCGAAGCGCCCAGGATGCCCAGCACCCCGTCCTCGCAGGCAAAGGCAACGCGCAGGCAGAAGCTTCCCAGGCGCTTTGTAATATCAACCGCGAGACGCATGCGCGCGCCCTCCCTTCTGCCGGCGTTCCAGCATATTGACCGTCAGTAGCACCACAGCGGAGATGGCCAGGTTGACCATCACCCAGAAGAAAGCGCCGCCCTCATCATTGGTGCGCCACAGCTGATAAACCGTGGTGGAGATGGTGGCCGTGCGGCCGGGCGTATAGCCAATGAGCATGCTGGTCGCGCCGTATTCGCCCAGCGCCCTGGCAAAGGCCAGCACCGCACCGGCCAGGATACCCTGCCGGCAATAGGGCATGCGGATGCGCCAGAAGATGTAGGTATTGGACAATCCAAGCGTTTGCCCGGCATAGGCCAGGGTATCGTCAAAGCTTTCAAACGCGCCGCGCGCCGTGCGGTACATCAGCGGAAACGCCACCACGGACGCCGCCAAGATACCGCCGTACCAGGTCATCACAAACTTGATGCCGAATTGGCTTAGGAACATGCCCAGCGGGCGCTTTACGCCAAAGAGCAGCAGGATAAAATAGCCCACCACCGTCGGCGGCAGCACCATAGGCAGCGTCAGCACCACGTCCAGCACGCCCTTGATCCACCGCGGCAGCCGCGCCACATAGTAGGCGGCGAAGATGCCCGTGAAGAACACAAGAAAGCAGCTGATGGCCGCAATACGCAGCGAGTTATAAAGCGGATACCAATCCATACACGCCCCTCCAGCAGGGAAGCCCGGAAAGGCAATCGAGCCTTCCCGGGCAGTTTATATTAGTTTACCGGCGCAAAGCCAACGCTTTCAAAGACAGCCATCGCTTCCTCGCCCATCAGGTAGTTCAGGAAGGCCTTGGCTTCTTCAGCGTGCTTGGAGATCTTCAGCACGGCGGCAGGATAGATGACCTGGCCGCACATTTCCTTGGTGGCGTAGTCAACGGGGGTCAGACCCGCGCTGAAGGCGTCGGTGCAATACACGATGCCGCAGTCCACGCTGCTCTCGGAAACCTGAGTGGTAACTTCCTTCACGTTGGTGCCGTAGGTGAGCACGCCCTTCTTGGCCAATTCAGCCTCGTCCAGCTGATAATAGGCCAGGATCTTCTGGGTGTACTGACCCACAGGCACATCGCTGTTGCCCATCGCCAGCAGCACGTCGCCCGCCTTGAGGCGCTCGGCCAGCACATCGAAGCTCTCCACGTTCTTGGGGTTCCCCTCAGGCACGCACAGGGTCACGCGGTTCTCCAGCAGGTTTACGCGGGTTTCTTCATTGACGAAATCCAGACCGGCAGTGTTGACGGCTGGATCAGCGGTAATATCCAGCTGGTTCATCTGCTTCTGACCGGCGGAGATGAACAGGTCGCACTCGGCTCCTTCCTGGATCTGGGTCTTGAGGGTACCCGAGGAATCAAAGTTAAACGTCAGGGTTACGTTGGGCGCAACCTGCGCGTACAGATCGGCAATCTTGGTCAGGGTTTCGGTCATCGAGGCGGCAGCAAACACAACCAGCTCTACCTTTTCATCGGCCAGGGCGGCGGTGCAGCCGCACAGCAGCATCAGCGCTACCAGCAGGGCTACGATCTTCTTCATGGTTCTTTTTCCTTTGCTTTTCGCAAGTGTATTCAAAACGCGGATTTACGCGCTTTGTTCGTCTATTGGGAAACGCATTGGTTTGTCTGAAGCTCGCTGTCTGTTCGATTACACGCCCTTGCCGAAGCCGCAGTTGGGGAAATGGCACTCAGGGCAATTCAGGCACAGGCCGCCGTTGCCCAGGCCTGCCAGCTGCCCGGCCGCCACCGGCTCGCCCGCCAGCAGATAAGGCAGCACCAGGTCAAATACCGTGCGCTTGGCATACATCACGCACCCAGGCAGGCCGCACACCGGGCGGCCGTCCTGCGTATAGGAAAGCAGGAACATCGCGCCAGGCAGCACCGGCGCGCCGTAGCTGACCACGCGCGCACCCGTATTGCGGATAGCCAGCGGCGTGCGGTCGTCAGGATCCACGCTCATGCCGCCCGTGCACAGCACCATATCCAGCCCGTCGGAAAGCATCTTTTGAATGGCCGCCGTAATCTCCTGGGCGTTGTCGTCCAGCGTCACATGCGCCGCCATCGTGCTGCCGTACTCGGCCAGCTTTTGCACCAGCACCGGCGTAAACTGATCCTGAATGCGGCCCTTAAACACCTCGCTGCCCGTAGTGACAATACCTACGCGGCGCGCGGGAATGGGCAGCAGGCGCAGAATAGGCGTATCGCCCGCCAGAGCCCTGGCCTGCTCCATGGCTTCTTTTTCAATGGTCAAAGGGATGATGCGCGTGCCGCACAGCTTATCCCCCGCCTTGACCATAAAGCCGGAGGGGCGCGTGGCAATCATCATGCGGTCCATGCCGTTGATGGCGCGCAGGCGAGGCAGATCGGCCAGGAAAAGGCCGTCGCACGCCGCGGTCAATTCAATCTTGCCTTCCTTGGGCTGAGAGGCTTTCATGTGCTCCCCCATGCACAGATCGCGCAAAATGGCCGCCGCGTCGTTTTCGTGCAGCATGTTTTCGTTTTGTTCCCAAATGTATACATGCTCCTTGCCTACGCTGAGCAGCACCGGGATATCTTCCTCACGGATGATGTGTCCCTTGCGGAACACAGCGTCCTTGGTTATGCCCGGAATAATCTGGGTGATATCATGGCAAAGCATCTGGCCGACGGCCTCAGTGGTTTTCATCAGCTTCATGGCTGTTTCTCTCCAATCAACAAATCATACTGTTGCTGCGCTTCCAGCGCCAGGCGATAACGGCGATCATGGGCGCATAGCGCCTGCTCGGTATGGCACTTTGCGCGGCTGCGTTCAAAGCGTTCTTCCAGCGTTACGCGCTGATCGCCCTGCATGTACTTATCCGCAAGATACAGCAACGCGCTTTCATCAAACGGCCCGCCGCTCCAATCGTGATGCGCGGCCACAATGTCCGCAATCTCGGGATAGCCCAGGTCACGCAGCTTCTGCGCCCCGACGAAAGCGTGATTGGGCTCGGTACGGCAGATATCGTGCAGCAGCGCGGCAGCAGACAGGAGTGCGCGGTTTAGCCGCACGCCATGCGCCGCCAGCGCATCGCACATTTCCAGCGCCAGACGCTGAACAGCGCGGCTATGCGCCGCCACCTGCGGCGGAATCTGCGCCAGCAGCGTACTGCAGGCGGACTCATCCGGAATGCGCGGCAAAAGCGCGGCGCCGGGCTGCATGCCAGTGTGCGACATTTTACGCCTCCAATTTCAGGAAAATCGATTTGCACATATCGATACTATATCATTATACTGAACAAATTTTATTTTGTCCAGTATATAATTCGATATATGCCGTGCAATTTCGGCGTATCGCTAAACAATAATTATATTGTTCATTATTTTGGCATATCCCGGCACACGCAAAGAAGCGCCCCGAAGGGCGCTGGATATCGTCAATCAAAGAAATCCGTTTGTCTGTCCTTGCCGGTCAGCACCTCATATTCGCCGTCGCCGGCCGTGCTGACGCGCACGTCGCCATCCAGGAAGATATGGTACATCTGCTTGCCGTTGCGGGCATATTTCTGCGCGACAAATACGCTGCCCAGCAGATCGTTTGTAATCACGGTGATGTCCGGCTTGACCGTTTTGCGCCACTTGGGCGAATTGGAGGTATCCAGGCCATGATGATTGGCTTTGATCACATCGGCATGCAGCGCATCGCCCCAGCGCTTGACCACATCCGTTTCACCCGTGCTGTATAGATCGCCCGCCATCAGGAAGGAGGAATCGCCGTACACAAACTTGAGCACCAGCGAATGGTTGTTCATAAACTGCGTGCCGCTCTTGGGGTAATCGGCATAATAGGATATCTCGGCCTCCGGGTTATACACGTATACCGTCACCTGATCGCCAAACATGAAGCTATCGCCCTCGTGCAGATAAACCTGCTCGATGTGATTACGCTCAATCGCCGCGACGTAGCCCTTATAGGTATTGGTGGTATGCCAAAGCTCAGTAGAATAATGAATGCCCACCTCATAGCGATCCATCAGCGCAGCCATGCCGCCGATATGATCGATATGCGGATGCGACGCTACCAGATAATCAATCTTCTTTACGCCCATCGCGTCCAGCGCGGCGATGACATACTGCGTCGCCTGCGGATGGCCCGCATCCAGCACCATGATCTTGCCATCGGGCGAGGTCAGAATCATGCAGTCGCCCGGCTTATCATCCGCCACCTGCGGCCCAAGCCACAGATAGCGCACGGTCAGCCTGCCTGCATCCTGGGCGGTATCGTAAACCTGGCCGTAGCGCGCATCCTCGGCAAGGGCGCAGGAAAACAGCATACACAGCAGCAGCGCCAGCGCAATCAGGCGTTTTTTCATCGTTGGTTCCTCCCATATGGAAAAGACTTATTGTAGTTTTCAATGGCAATGCGGCGGCCGCGCAGGCGTTATTTCATCGCGGCCTTGCTCATGCCCGTCATGATGTACTTCTGCAGGATCAGGAACAGCAGGATGATCGGCACAATGCCCATCACCGCGCCGGCCATGATCTCATTGTAGTTGGAGGTCTCCAAGCCGGAGAAGGTTTGGCGAAGGTAGGTGACGCCCACGGCGATGGTGCGGCGCACGTCGGTGGTGGTGATCATCTTGGGCCAGAAATAACTGTTCCAGCCGCCGATGAAGGAGAGGATGCTCAGCGTAATCAGCGTAGGCGCGCACATCGGGCACAGCACATGCACGATGGTGCCGATGCGCCCCATGCCGTCGATGCGGCCTGCCTCGATATAGCTGTCGTCCACCGACATGAACGCCTGCCGTAGCATAAAGATGAAATACGCCGATACAAGGTTCGGCACCACCAGGCCGGGGAATGAGTTAAGCCAGTTCAGGCGCGATACCATCACATAGATGGGAATAAACGTGACCTGGAAGGGCACCATCAGCGCGCCCAGCACGATCAGGAAGAACACGTTTTTGCCGGGGAAATTGCCCTTGGAGAAGCCATACGCCGCCAACACGCCCAGCGTCAATTCGCCCAGCATGATGAAGGCGGTCATAATCATGGTGTTGTAAAAGTACTTCAGGAACGGCGCGCGGCGCAGAACGTTTGGATAATTCTGAAAATTGAATTTCAGCGGCCACAGGGTAGGCACGGGATTGAGCAGCTCCTCGCTGGTTTTGAAGGAGGAAATGATCATCCAGTAAATCGGAAAGAGCATCACCAGGGTAAAGAGCGTCGCCGCGATATACTGCAGCGCCCGCATGGTGCGGCGCATGGCCATCTGGCGGCGCGGATCGGCCTGGACCAGGGGCGAAATAAAGCGCAGGCACAAAAGCCCCACAGCCGCAACGCCCAGGCAGACGGCCGCCGCCGTAAGATACGTGCTTCTGGCGCGCGCCAGGGCGGAAAGCGAGTGCGTGATTTCGTATTCCGTCATGTCCGCCGTAACGCGGCCCATGGCGTTGTGATAGCTGATCACGCCAACCAGCCCCAGGACGCCCAGCACAAGCGCAAAGGCCAGGAACAGCATCATAATATCAAACCAGCCGGAGCGGCGCATCCGCAGCAGATGATTTTCTTTTTGCATATAAACGTTCTCCTTCCGCTTTACTGGTCGTAGTTGGTTTTACGGTTGGACCATTTCATCGTCAGCGCCGTGCAAACCAGCAGGATAATAAAGAACACAACCGATACCGTGGCCGAGCGTTCCATGCGGAAGTCATGGAACGCCGTGTTGTAAATCCACTGCACCATCACGTTGGTCGCCTTGCCGGGGCCGCCGCCCGTCATAACGTCCACGGACTGGAACACCTTCATGCTGGCGATAAACGTGGTTACCAGCAGGAAGACGGTGGTGGGCGTCAGCAGCGGCACCGTGATATGGCGGAAGCGCTGCACGCCGTCCGCGCCGTCTATGGCCGCAGCCTCGTAATAATCCTGGGGAATGCCCTTCATGGCGGACAGATAAATCATCATGCCATAGCCCGTCACGCGCCAGAAGGTTAAAAACAGAATGCCCGCAAGGGCCGTATCTTCCTTGTTCAGCCAATCCACGCCCTCAAAGCCAAGCATATTGAGCAGATGGTTCAGGATGCCGTGATTGCCGTGGAGGATCCATAAGAATACGATGGCGCTGGTGGAGACAGCGATATACTTTGGCATAAACACCGCGGCGCGCAGCACGTTGAAATAGCGCGTCATATGATTGAACAGAAGCGCCAGCAGCATGCCGATCACCAGCGTAAACACCAGCTCCCAGAAGGTGTAGGTGATGGTAATTTTGAGCGACTGGAAGAAGTACTTCCAGCCCGAGCCCTGGAACAGCCACTTGTAGTTTTTGAAGCCGACCTGCTTGAAGTTATCGTTGCCCAGCTTCATATCTGTAAAGCTGATACGCACCAGATCAATGATCGGATAGTATACGAACATCATAAAGAAGATCATCGCCGGCACAATGCACAGAAAATCAATATAGCGCTCCCTGCGCAGCGCCAGCATCATCACGCCCAGCAGCGTCAGCGCGATGCCAAGAATCATGATAATGCAGGCCGTTTTCAGATATTCGCTCAGCAGGCCCATGCCGCCCGATACGCTGGTGCCGGCTGAAAGCGCTGCCTTGCGGGCGGCGGCAACGCGCGTAAACAGATCCTGATTTACGCACCGCAGGTCGTTGACAAGGTATCCATAGACCCCGGCCACAAAGAATATAACCCCGAATACGATCATTGCAATCGCAGCCGCCCTGCGCAGCGGGGAGTGCCCCAGAGGGCGTTTGTTTACGCCGATGCTTTTTGCCGCCTGCATACATTCACCTCATATCAAACATGGGAGGAGGAGCTGCCTCCTCCTCCCACATAAATGTTTCTTCAGTAGCGCTTACTGATCTTCAAGGATTTCGTTCACTTCGGTTACCAGCTCATCCAGGGTATCCTGAACGGGAGCCTTTTCGTTGAACACCTTGGCCAGAGCATGACGCCACAGGTTGGCAATCTGGTCATAGGCGGGGTGCTGGTTGCGGGGGTTGATCCAGGAAGCCATGGACACGACGGATTCCATCGCGGGCTTGCGGGTCAGGTATTCCTGATAGGCTTCGGTGCCCTGCACGCTCTGACGGGTGGGGAAGTAACCGGTCTGGTCGGCCCAGTACAGGTTGATTTCGGGGCTGGTCATGAACTGCAGCAGCTTCCACGCAGCGTTCTTCTGCGCCTGAGAGGCCTTTTCGGGGATCAGCAGTACGCAGCCGCCCACTTCGCTCTTGAAGGTCTCGCCGTCGTTGCCGCCGGGGCACCAGGCCATACCCACTTCGAACTTGCCCTTTACCAGGGTGTTTACGTAGGTGTCATACAGGGAGGAGGTGTGGAACACGGAGAAGGTGCCCTCGTCCGCGAACAGCTGGCGCATGTTGGAGGAAGCGCCGGTGCCGTAGGCGTAGTAGGCATAGCCCTTATCGCACCACTCGGCAATCTTGGCGGTGATCTGCGCAGCCAGCTCGCTGTTCAGGTCGCTCTTGTTTTCTTCTTCATTGATTACCTGGACGCCGTTGTTCTTGTACAGCATCTCATAGTACCAGTAATCCCAGCCGCCGAAGACGGTGCCGTAACGCTTGGTGGTGCCGTCCTCGTTGAAGATGGTGGCCTTCTTCAGGAACTCTTCCATGTCGTCAAAGGTCTTTGGCATTTCAATGCCTTCGGCGTCGGCGGCAGTCTTATTGTAGTACATTACCTGGGTGGAGATCAGGTAGGGCAGGCAGATCTGCTGGCCCTGATAGCTGGTGGAAGCAACCAGGCCCTCGCCGAAGTCCATCACATCGTAGCCGCTGGCCTGCATATAGGGGGTCAGATCGGTGCAGATGCCCTGCGCGCCGTACATGGCGGGATAGGAGGTGTTGGCAACGCACAGCGCCGGCACGTTTTCGGCCGTGACCGCGCTCATCAGCTTGGTATGGATATCGGAATAGGAGCCTTGATAGATGGGCGTAACGGTGATCAGGGGATTTTCCTTGGCGAACTGCTCCAGCATGCCGTCCAACAGGCCGGAATACTGCTCTTCATGGCTGTGCCACCATTCGATGGTGATGGGCTCGGTAATGGCATAGGGGTCCGCAGTCTCGGCGAAAGCGGGAGCAATGCCGATCAGCAGCAGCGCTGCCAGCAAAAGGGCCAACGTTTTCTTCATGAGGGTGTCCTTCCTTTCTTATTTATCCTTCTATTTTCTTCGCGCGTTTGCCTGCGCGAAAAGGATCGCCTTTGCATGTGTCCATTTTTCCATAACGTGCTTATACTATATCATCTTTGGCAGAAATGTGCAATATGCTTTTTATATTTTATTTTTATTTAATTCGATATATGCCGTGCAATTTCGGCGTATCGCTAAACAATAATCATATTGTTCATTATTTGGGCATATCCCGGCACACGCAAAGAAGCGCCCCGAAGGGCGCTGCAGATCGTCGACAAAGTGGTTTCAGCAAGCATTGCTGGAGCCATTTTGTTTTGAGCTTCAAACATACTCATCAAAAACTGCTGTAATAGCTTAAAATAGCCAGAAAGAGATGGATTTCCTCCCTTTATCTTGGCCAGCTTTTTGAGATTTATACACGTGAATGTTAGCGCGGCTTTCATTGTCATCCGTGCTTTCCCAATCATATTCGTGTATCGGAAACCATGACATTCTTTGGCGGACCCGAAGATTCTTTCAATCGTTTCTTTTCTCTGGTCGTACAGGTCCTTCATCCCAAGCGTGTGGCGGATATCCTCAGCTTGTTCCATGTAGGGTTCCCAGATGTGCCGGGCAATCAATTTCACATGGTTCTTGCTTTTGGTGCATTGGCTGAGGTAAGGACAGGATTCGCAGTCTTGGCTGTTACTCTTGTATTCCTGGTATCCCTCACGGTTTGTTGTGGAGTACTTCAGGATCTTATTTGCCGGGCAGATGTAGCAGTCATAGTACTCATCGTAAACGTACTCATGTTTCCGGAAGAATCCTTCCTTCGTCATCGGCCTTTTGTAGGGAAACAAGGGTTGAATTTTATCATCCAGGAGGAGTTTCGCAATAGCTGGTGTTTTGTAACCGGCATCCAGAATGACTGTCTTCAACTCTGGATTCTTAATCTTGTCATAAATCCCTTTGAATGTTCGGCTGTCATGTTCGTTTCCTGGATTGACGGTGAAGCCCAGAACCCATCCATGCTTGTCACAGACTGTTTCAATCGAGTAGGCAAATACCTGTTTGTGCTTTCCTTTGTGAAACCAGCCGCTGTCCGGATCTGTCGTGCTAACCTTAATTTCCTTCTCCGGTTTGCTGGCGGATTCTCCGGACGGATCGGCATCATCGTCGTCATCCTTGTCCTTCAGCGGTTTCTTTCCATGTGCGATCCGGTCTTCATTCAGCTCTTTCTTCAGCTGCTCTTCGTAGAAAAGAGCTTCTTCCTGTACGACCTTTTGCTGGAGCTTGTTGCTATTGGCACAAGCTTTTACATGGGTTGCATCGATAAATACTTCACTCGGATCAACCAATCCGGCGTCGATACAGGTCTGCAAAAGCTTTGAGAATATCTGTTCAAATAAGTCCGTTCCCTTAAATCGCCGAGTGTAATTCTTTCCAAAGGTGGAGAAGTGAGGAACCTTCTCGTACATACCAAGCCCAAGGAACCACCGATATGCCAGATTAACTTCAATTTCCCGGATCGTTTGCCGCATGCTGCGTATACCATACAGATACTGGATCAGCACAATCTTGATCAGAATGACAGGATCAATACTCGGACGACCAAAGTCAGGCGAGTATTTCTCTTTTACCAGATCATAGATGAATGACCAGTCCATAACGCGATCAATCTTCCGCAGCAGATGGCTCTGCGGAACAAGTTCATCAATGCAGACCAGGGATATCTGCTCTCTTTTCTTGGTCGGCTCTTCATGCAGCATATGGCTCACTTCCTCTGCCATTATTATACCACATAATGCCCTCTATGTGTTGTCTTTATTGACTTTTCAGCTCTTTTATATGACAAAATCCGAGGCCTTAACCTCGGACTTTGTCTACAGTCTGAAGCGCCCCGAAGGGCGCTGGATATCGTCAATCAAAGAAATCCGTTTGTCTGTCCTTGCCGGTCAGCACCTCATATTCGCCGTCGCCGGCCGTGCTGACGCGCACGTCGCCATCCAGGAAGATATGGTACATCTGCTTGCCGTTGCGGGCATATTTCTGCGCGACAAATACGCTGCCCAGCAGATCGTTTGTAATCACGGTGATGTCCGGCTTGACCGTTTTGCGCCACTTGGGCGAATTGGAGGTATCCAGGCCATGATGATTGGCTTTGATCACATCGGCATGCAGCGCATCGCCCCAGCGCTTGACCACATCCGTTTCACCCGTGCTGTATAGATCGCCCGCCATCAGGAAGGAGGAATCGCCGTACACAAACTTGAGCACCAGCGAATGGTTGTTCATAAACTGCGTGCCGCTCTTGGGGTAATCGGCATAATAGGATATCTCGGCCTCCGGGTTATACACGTATACCGTCACCTGATCGCCAAACATGAAGCTATCGCCCTCGTGCAGATAAACCTGCTCGATGTGATTACGCTCAATCGCCGCGACGTAGCCCTTATAGGTATTGGTGGTATGCCAAAGCTCAGTAGAATAATGAATGCCCACCTCATAGCGATCCATCAGCGCAGCCATGCCGCCGATATGATCGATATGCGGATGCGACGCTACCAGATAATCAATCTTCTTTACGCCCATCGCGTCCAGCGCGGCGATGACATACTGCGTCGCCTGCGGATGGCCCGCATCCAGCACCATGATCTTGCCATCGGGCGAGGTCAGAATCATGCAGTCGCCCGGCTTATCATCCGCCACCTGCGGCCCAAGCCACAGATAGCGCACGGTCAGCCTGCCTGCATCCTGGGCGGTATCGTAAACCTGGCCGTAGCGCGCATCCTCGGCAAGGGCGCAGGAAAACAGCATACACAGCATCAGCGCCAGCGCAATCAGGCGTTTTTTCATCGCAGCGTCCTCCAGTATAGAAGAATCGTTCCATTTTCGTCCATATTATACTATACCGGCAGCCGTTTTTCAATGTAATTTCTTAATTCATTGATATATGCGCGCGCATTAGGCCCAAGAGAGGCGCGAGAAATATAAGCCACCACATGCTCCAGCTCCGCAGCGGCGGAATTGATGCGGAAAAAGCGCACCTTTTCCTGGGATCCCTCCTGCTCCATATGCAGGCAGGAGATAAAGCCCACGGCGTTGCCTGTCTTTACATAAGCGTACACATGCTCCCAGGCGCTGGTGCGCAGCGACACATTGGGCGTATAGCCGGCATCCGCGCACATCTGCATGCAGAGCGGCGTTACGCGGGGATTATTGATCATCACAAAGGGCGCGTCTCGAAATAGCGATAGATCCAGCATGGGATAGCGATCCTCTGCCGTTGCTGGGTAACGGCGGCACACCTCCCAATCCGCCGGAACAGCCAACAGAACCGTTTCGGTAAACAGGGGCTCATATTCTAATGTTCTCTGCTGCAATGGAATACGGGTAAAGCAAAAATCAACTTCGCCGTTGATCACCATGTTTTCCATCGTCGCAGCGGATTCTTCGATAATTTCAAAATCGAAATCAAACTGTTTTTGCCGTTTCAAAACCTCGGCGTGATACGTAAGAAATTTAAAGAAAAACGAGGCCGTGCCTATGCGCAGGCGCTTCTCCCCCTGCTTGGCGGCAGCTTCCATCTCCTTGCGCAGGCCGTCGTACTGGCTCATGATCGACCGGCCGTACTTGACAAACGCATCGCAAATAGGCGTTGGCCGCACGGTACTGTTATCGCGAATAAACAGGCGAACATACAATTCTCTTTCTACCTTAGCGATGGATTGGCTAACGGCCGACTGGCTCACATATAGCCTGCGGGCCGCGCGGGTAAAGCTGCGCTCTTCCGCCACCGTAAGCACATTTTGAATATCTGAAAAATTCATGCTGTAAGCGCTCCTTATCCATGGGGCATTGCGTGCTGTGTAATAAGCAATGCTTCTAACCCTATTATATTTTCGCGTTTGTGTTTGTCAAGGTGCAATGGTATACTTTTTTACGAAAAGCAGGGGCGTTTCCTTCAAATAACACTTTCTATCGTCCCCTGCAAGCCGAAAGGATGATAAACCGTTTATGAAAGTCTGCTCCATACAGCCGCCTTACCCCTATACTTCAAACGATATTGCCGCTCATCAGGCCTTTATTCTGCGCGAGATGGATCGCTGCGACGAATCGATGGATTTAATCCTGCTGCCGGAATGCTGCAACGCTCCTACCGGCTTTGAAAGCCCTGAGGCTTTTTGCGCCTGCATCGCCGCCGTCACGCAGCCGCTGCTTGACAAGGCGCAGCAAACCGCCCGCCGCTGCCATGCTCTGGTGGGCATCAATCTGTATACTGGCAAGGACGGCAGCTATCGCAATACCACGCTTTTGTTCGATCGGGAAGGCAACCTGCGCGGCCAATATGAAAAGCAGCACCTGCCGCTGAGCGAGTTGCGCAATCCCTGCATCGACCATAGCTATCTCAGCCGCGTCCAAGCTCCCTATGTGGTTGAAATCGATGGGCTGCGGTTCGGCTTTTTAACCTGCTATGACTGCTATTTTAATGAGTTTATCGCCCGCATGGCCGCCGAACAGCTAGATATCGTGCTGATGAGTGCCTATCAGCGTGGCGAACGTGCGGACATGCTGGAAACCGAAGTAAAGAACATTGCCTATCAATGCAATGCCTATGGCATCCGCTCCTCCGTCAGCATGGGCGGCGCCGATTATCTCTATGGCGCCAACAGCATGATCGCCGCGCCCGATGGTCGTATCCTGGGCAACCTGGGCCAGGCGCCCGGCCGTCTGGTGTGCGAGTTTGACCCGCATTTCAAATTTACCCGCTGCGCAGGATTCGGGCAGGAAACCATGCGCAACGAGGACTTTATCGCGCAGGGGCGCATACCCTGGAATTACCGTGCCGCCGGCCCCGCTACCATGCCGGGTGACGCCGAGCTTGGCTATCCCCGCGTGTGCTCCCATCGCGGCTTTAACACCATTGCGCCCGAAAACACCATGCCCGCATTCGGCGCATCGGTTGCCCTGGGCGCGGTAGAAATTGAAATGGACATCTGGCCCACGCGCGACCATAAGCTAATTGTCTGCCATGATCGCAGCGTAGACCGCACATCGGATGGTCATGGCATGATCAGCGAGCTAACCTGGGATGAAATCAGCCGCATGAACATTGGCGCAAAGTATGCTCCGGAATTTAACGGCCTGCGTTTTCCGCTGTTTGAGGATACCCTGCGCGCCTTCTCGCGCCAAGCCATCATAAACCTGCACATCAAATCCGCCGGAAAGGATCAGGCATATAACCCGGACGATTTTGCCTGCATTCTGGATCTGCTGCGCCGCTACGACATGCAAGAGCATGTATACATCTCGGGCGAAGAAGACGTGCTGCGCACGGCCGCACGCATGGCCCCCGATATGCCCCGCTGCGCACTGGATGGAAAGCGTGATTTTCAGTTGGTTAAGCTGGCCAAGGAATACGGCTGCAAAAAGCTGCAACTCTTCCGCAGCAAAACCTGCGACTATTTCAACCAGGCCATGATCGATGAAGCCAACGCCGCTGGCATCCGCTGCAATCTGTTCTGGAGCGATGATCCGCTGGAAGCCGAAGAAATGATCAACCGCGGCGTCAGCACCATCCTGACCAACGATTACCTGCGCGTCGCCTCGCACATGCGCGCCCGCTGCGTCCATAAATAAAGGAGGTACAGATGAAACAACGATCCATACAAAACACCTGGAAGCGTGAGAACCGGGAACTGATGGTATTGCTGACTCCGTTGGCCATCATGATTATCATCTTTTGTTATATTCCCCTATGGGGACTGGTGATCGCATTTCAGGATTATCTGGCCGGCAACTCGCTGTTTGCCATCTCCACGGCAAAATGGGTCGGGCTCAAGCACTTTAAGCGCTTTGTCAACAGCATGTTCTTTGGCCGCATCCTGCGCAATACCATTCGCCTGAGCCTGCTGCACCTGGCCTTCGGCTTTACCATTCCTATTCTGTTCGCGCTGCTGCTCAATGAAGTGCGCAACGTCCATTACAAGCGCTTTGTGCAGACGGTCAGCTATATGCCCCATTTCATCTCCACCGTGGTAGTAGCCGGCATGATGCTCTCCTTCCTGGATGTCAATGGCATTGTCAACACCCTGCGCGCCGCCTTTGGATTGCCAGGCAAAAGCTATATTACAGATCCAAAGGCATATCCCGTCATCTACACCATCCTGACCACCTGGAAGGGCTTTGGCTTTTCAAGCATTCTATATTTCTCCACAATTACCGCCATTGATCCTTCTTTGTATGAATCCGCGCGCATGGACGGCGCCAATCGCTGGCAGCAAATGCTGCATATTACCCTGCCGGGCATTCAGTATATCATCGCGGTAAAGCTGGTATTGCAGGTGGGCAGCATTCTCAGCTCCAACACCAATCTGGCGCTGCTGCTCTACCGCCCCGCAACCTATTCTACCTCCGATACCATTGGCACCTATATCTACCGCGAAGGCATCATCAGCGGTAAATTCAGCTATACAACGGCCGTCGGCCTGTTTATGTCCATCATTGAGTTTGCGCTGACTTTCTTGACCAACAAGATCAGCAATCGTCTGACAGGCTATGGCCTGTGGTAAGGAGGATAATCAATGATACGCGAACTGCTGCCTGAAGCCGGCCATTTTTACAAGGCCAATCTGCACTGCCACAGCACGATGTCCGACGGCAAGCTCACGCCCGAGCAGCTGCGCGACGCCTATCGCGCCCAGGGCTATTCCGTGCTGTGTATCACCGATCATGAATATCTGCTTGACCACAGTAATCTGAACTTGCCCGATTTTCTCATGCTGACGGGCTATGAGCTTTATATCAAAAGCAGTAAAGACCGGGAAGAGGCTTTTCACTGCCCCATGGTGCATTTGAATCTGATCGCCCGCGAAACCAGCAACGTGCGTCTGATTTGCGCCGATCCCGAATACATGCTCTATGCTTGCAAATACACCGATGTAACGCAGCTGCCGCGCGTAGGCGAGCTGTGCCATCGCCATTATTCTCCCTCCTGGATCAACCGCGTTACCCGCGAAGCGCAGGAAAACGGCTTTATGGTGTTCTACAATCATCCCTCCTGGAACCTGGAAAGCAGCGCTACCTACCTGCAATATGAAAACTTGACCGGCATCGAAATCTACAACAACAACAACGCCAATACCGGCTTTCCGCGCGATGATGCAGCCGTTTACGATCAGTTTCTGCGCGCCGGGCGCCACGTAGTTGCCACCGCAAACGACGACAACCACAACAAACGCGCGCTGGATGATCCCCTGTCCGATTCCTTTGGCGGCTTCAATATGATCAAGGCCGAACGGCTGGATTACGCATCTATTGTCGCCGCCATCGAAGCCGGCGCTTTCTATGCCTCGCAGGGGCCGGAAATCAAGCGCTTGTACGTGCAGGATAAGCAAGTGCATATCGAATGCGCCGATGCGCGCGAAATCTGCCTGGTTACGGTAGGGCGCAGCGCCAGCCGCGGCCGTGCACCGCGCATATGCGCCCCCAAAGGGCAATCCATCACGGAAGCAAGCTTTGAAATCCGCCCGGATGATGAATACTTCCGTTTGGAGGTCATCGACCACGCAGGCTATAAAGCCTTTACAAACGCCTATTTTACGTGCGATATTCTGGGCTGAACCTATCGGAGGATGGATATGACAAAAGCTAAAAACCGAATCCGCGAAGGCAACCCCGTCGCTACGGCGGCCATCTACATCATCGCCGCCTTCATCGCCTTTATCACCCTGTATCCGCTGTGGTACGTATTGATTCTCTCCCTCAGTTCGCCTGAGAAGGCCATCACCATGCGCGTATACTTCTGGCCTGATGCGCTGTATCTGAACGGCTATAAGCGTATCTTTATGGATCAAACGCTGTGGCTTTCCTATCGCAACACCATCATGTATGCGGCGGGAGAAACCGTGCTGATGCTCTTCACCGGCTGCACGGCGGGCTATGCGCTGTCCTCCCCGCATCTGCGCCATCGCAAGCAAATCAACATGTTCCTACTGATTCCCATGTACTTCAGCGGTGGCGTAATCCCCATGTTTCTTCTGATTCTGCGTCTGGGATTGTACAACACCCCCTGGGCGCTGATCCTGATGGGCGGTTTCAGCATCCGCTACACCATCCTGATTCGCTCCTATTTTCGCACCATTCCAGAGGCGCTGCGCGAATCGGCCTATATCGACGGCGCAAACAGTTATCAGATTCTGCTGCGCATCTTTATGCCCGTAGCCAAGCCCATCCTGGCCGTTATCGCGCTCTACACCATCGTGGGCGCCTGGAATAGCTGGTACGCCGCCTCCATCTATATCTCATCCAGCAAATGGCAACCGCTGCAATTGTATCTGCGCCGCGTCCTGGTGGAGCAAACGGTGGATCTGGCCCAGGAACTTTTAACCATGGAGGATCAGCTGGCCGATCAGGCTGCGCGCCTGAGCAGCAACCAGCTGAAATATACGGTGATCATTGTGTCCTCGCTGCCAATGCTCATCATCTATCCGTTCTTCCAAAAATACTTTGTAAAGGGGGTTATGCTCGGCTCGCTGAAGGAGTAACCCGTTTCCCCCATGAATACAACACAAAGGAGATTGATTCAGATGAAACGCTGCGTTCGATTTGTTGTTCTCTCGCTTCTGCTGGCGCTATCCCTGCTGCCCGTGCAGGGGGTAACTGCCGAGCAGGGTCTCAAAACCATCACCGTCTTTGGCCCCGTAGGCCAGCAGCTTACCTATGAAGAAATGAAGGATACCGCTACCTGGCAGTATCTGGTTGATCTGCTGGCCGCCCGCGGCGTGCAAATTGAAGTAAACGCCGTAGCTTCGGATCAGTACGCCACGGTGCTGCAGGCATATATCGCCAGCGGCAAAATTCCGGATTTCTTCAGCGCGCGCTCGCTGAGCAACGCCAACTGCGTAAACCTGATTGATACCGGCAAGATTCTGTCCATCGACGATATCCTGCAGTACAGCGACGGCACCGCCGCGCAGTCCCTGAGCAAAAACGGCCTGTATTACGTCTGCCGCGAAAAGGATACTTACTCGGACGGCAAGCTGTATTATTTTGGCAACGTATCCATGCTCTACTCCGTCAAGCGCGACAACTTTGGCTATAACGCCATCACTTCCAACCAGTATGGCATGAAAATCCGCCAGGACTGGCTGGAAAAACTTAACCTGCCCATGCCCCAGACGCCGGATGAATTCTATAACGCCCTGGTCGCTTTCCGCGAAAACGATATGAATGAAAACGGTCTCAAGGATGAGCGCATGGTCATTCAGCTGGATACCTGTAATTCCAGCTGGGGCGGTTTCTTTGATAACGGCGTAGCCAACTGGTTTGGCCTGGCCAACTATGTATTCCAACTCAACCGCAACACCTGGCAGGCGCAGGTTCCCTTCCTGCAGGAAGGCTTTATCCCCTATGTGCAATTTTTGAAAAAGTGCATTGCGGCGGACGTGCTGTACCTGTCCGATTCGATCGGCAAAAACAATAACGCCCTTTCCTCTGTATTGGCTCAGAATGTCGTCAGCGCCTACCTGTATCAGGCAACCTCGGATAAGTACAGCGACGCCAGCCAGGTATATACCACCATGCCGCTGATTCAGGCGCTTGAAGGCGTAGAACCTGTCGTTACCGGCAGCGTGGGCTACAAGGCCTGGGACTATTGGGGGTTCTCCAAGCAGTGCGATCCTGAAGCGGCGGCGGCTCTGCTGGATGTGCTGCTGTCCACCGAGTATTCCATCTGGTATCAGTTTGGCCCCTTTGAAGGCGAAACCTACGAAATCAACAATGGCGTATATAAGCGCATTTCCTCCACCAAGAAGGAAGAGTACATGAAGACCGGCAAGATGCGCGGCTATGAATGCGTATACGGCGGTTTCCTGCCCCAGCCCTCGCTGAGCGCCTCCTTCTGCACCTATAATGGCGAATCGCTGATCTGGGATTCCTATGAGGATTTCCTTTCCTCCGCCTATTATCAGGAAGCCGTGCTGCCCAAGATGCTGCCCAATCGCGTGGAAAGCCTAAACACCTGGATCAAGAACGCTGAAAGCGTATCCACCATGTATAACATGAACGGTGATTTGGCAATGATCATGCCCCTCTCCACCGCCGAGGAAGCCGATACCCTCAGCTTCTATGAAAACGAGCTGTACACTTACATGAACGAACTGTTTGCCAACCTGATTGCCGGCAACTACTCCCTGGACGATTACGCAGGCTATGTAGAACAAATGAACGGCCTGGGGCTTGAGAAAGTTCTTGCAATCTATCAGGGCATGTACGATCGTTTGCAGCATTAATTATTTCATCAAAAAAAGCGTCCCGCGTCCGCCGTTTTCCGGTGGATGCGGGATGCTTTTTTTGCTTATTTTAGGCTAATCGTATTGCTCCAGGCCATTTTGCCATTTGCGTCCGTCACTTCGGCGCGGATGAAGGTTTCCGTGGGATCGAGCTTTGCGCGGTGCTCCGTCAGATTTTCGCCGCGCACACTGTGGCCGCGCCCCCATACCCTGTTGGTGAACAGCGTGATGCGCGCGGCGGGCGAGCAACGCACCACCGCCTCGTCCCCTACGATATCCAGATGCACCTCAGGGCCCTGGGTGGCATAAAAGCGCTTTTCGCGGATGGCCTGCAGCAGCTCCGTATCTGTCGCGTCGGGCGCGCACGCCAGCATGATATAAGAACAAGTTGTATCCGTGCCGTCATAATAATGCACGTCATCCGTGGCCAGCAGCGGATAAATCAATCCCTGCCCGGCGGCAATATCCACAAAATTGCCCGAATAGGGACGGCAGGATTCATGCGCGTCCGACACGGTATTGTAGATTTCGGTGGCCTCCACCCCACGCAGCGCAGCGGCCTGCGATACGGAATTGAGCGACCAGGCAGGATGAGCCAACACGGCCAGGCCGTTTGCAGCGTGAATTGCATCCAGTATCCGCTGGGGATCCTGCTCTTCCCGGTCAATTTCAGGCTCATGCGCGCAACCCAGACCCAGAATATGATATACGCCCGCCGCGCCGTCCGAGCCACCCACGTTATATTCCGCGCCAGCCAGGATGCGCAGACCGCTTAACTCTCCGCTTTTGTGCCAGCGCCAGTGATCGGTAATCGCCAGCACGTCATAGCCCGCCTCTCGGTAAATGCGCGCAGCCTCCTCAGGCGACACGCGCCCATCCGAATCGGTGGTGTGCGCGTGCAGATTGATTTTCAGCCGCTTTACGCCGTCCATATCGATGTACATTGTTTATCTCCTTATGGTTTTTCTCTCTTTACGTCAGAAAAGCCGGCTAATTGCCGGCTATCTGGTTCTTTTATCGTTTATGTTTCTTCAGGAAGTCGCCCATTTCCTCCATGGCGAACTTCAGCTCCGCCGCCTCAGGCAGCATCACGATGCGCACGCGGATATCGTCCGTCCAGTCAAAGCCCGCGCCGGGAATAACCAGCACATGCTTTTCATGCAGGAACTGCATGGCGAAATCGTGATCGTTTTTGAAGTTATATACGCTGCCGTCGATGGCCGGGAACAGGTAGAAGGCCGCGCGATTGGGGATAAAGGATACGCCTTCGATCTGAGCCAGCGTTTCGGTGGTGGCCTTGCGCTGCTCATACAGGCGGCCGCCGGGCACCAGCATAGCGCGTGTGCTCTCGGGATCGGCCATGGCCGCAGGAATAACCAACTGCGTCAGCGCGTTGCCGCACAGGCGCATGGAGGCCAGCTGCGTCACGGCCTGCTTGATATCCTCCAGCACGCCGTCCGGGCTGTTGAACACCATCCAGCCGCAGCGGAAGCCGCAGATAATATGCGATTTGGACAGGCCGTTAAAGGTGATGCAGGGCACATCGGGCGCAAGCGCGGCCATGGAATAGTACGGCAGATCGTCCATCACCAGGCGGTCGTAAATCTCATCCGACAGCAGCACCAGATGATGCTTGCGGGCAATATCGGCGATAGCCAGCAGTGTTTCACGGCTGTATACCGCGCCGGTGGGGTTATTGGGATTGATCAGCACGATAGCCTTGGTACGGCTCGTTACCCTGCGGGCGATATCGTCGGGGTCAGGATTCCAGTTATTCCTGGGGTCGCAGTGATAAAACACCGGCACGCCGCTGCAAATATAAGCATTGTTGCTCCACAGGGAGTAGCAGGGCGAGGGCATCAGGATTTCGTCCCCCGTGCTCACCAGCGCCGTCATGGCCATGGAGGCAACCTCGCTGACGCCGTTGCCGATAAAAATATCATCCACGGTAATGTTCTTCAGGCCCCGGCGCTTGTGATACTCGCAGATTACGCGGCGCGCCTCGGGCATGCCGCGCATATCGCAGTAGGGAACGGCCTCGTCCACATGTTCGGCCAGCGCGCGGCGCACGCTGTCGGGCAGGGTAAAGCCAAAGGAGGCAGGGTTGCCGGTATTGAGCTTTAGTACTTTTTCGCCCGCCGCCTGCATGCGCAGCGCTTTCTCATAAAGCGGGCCGCGAATATCGGAGTGCACCTTTTCCATCCGGTTGGAACGCAGAATCATAAAAAAACAAACCCTTCCTTAAAGTTGAATCATCTCGGTACCCGCCACGGCGGCGTCCACCAGCGCGTCGATATCCAGCGCCCCCTCGGCACGCTCCACATGCTCCAGCTTGGGCCTGGTGCAGGGATGCCGTGGCGTAAACACGGTGCAGCAGTCCTCATAGGGCTGGCAGCTGGTTTCATAGGTGCCGATCTTTTCGGCAATGTGAATGATCTCTATCTTATCATTGCCAATCAGCGGACGGAACACCGGCATACCGGCCACCGCGTCCGTACAGCACAGCGCGTCCAGCGTTTGGCTGGCCACCTGGCCCAGGCTTTCGCCGGTAATCAGCGCCTTGGCGCCCTCCTGCTGGGCGATCTTGGCCGCAATGCGCATCATAAACCGGCGCATCACCAGTGTGCCATATTCTTCGGGGCATTTTTCATGGATTTGCAGCTGCGGCTCGGTAAAGGGCACAATATAGAGCTTCACCCCGCAGCAATAGGCGGATAGCTGCCTGGCCAGCGAAATCACCTTTTCCTTGGCGCGCTCGCTGGTATAGGGATAGGAATGGAAATGCACCGCGCTGATTTCCACGCCGCGCTTGGCAATGCAGTAGCCCGCCACCGGGCTGTCAATGCCGCCCGAAAGCAGCAGCGTCGCCTTGCCGCCCGTGCCCACGGGCATGCCGCCCACGGCCTCCAGCACGCGCACATACAGATACGCCATATCGCGAATTTCCACGTTCATCACATGCTCGGGCGTATGGATATCCACATGCAGATCGGGGCAGCGCTCCAGGATATAGCCGCCCATTTGCATATTGATTTCGGGCGAGGTCATGGGATAGCGCTTATCCGCGCGGCGCGCCTCCACCTTGAAGGAGCCGCGCAGGCCCTGCATCATCCGCACCGCCTGATCGCAGATCGCATTAAAATCGCCCTTTTCCATTTCGACCGCCGGACACAGCGAATGCACGCCGAACACCTTGCTGACGGCCTGCATGCAGCCGTCCATATCGTTCATATCGCTGATAAAAATACGGGCGTCATGCAGCCATACGCGGCCGCCGAAGGGGCGCACCGCCTGCTTGACGCGCGACACCAGCGCGCGCATAAAATAAGGGCGGTTGAGACCCTTCAAATATATTTCGCCGTAGCGAACCAGAATCAGCTGACGCATGGGAGGGCTTACCTTCTTTCGTAGCGTTTAAGCATTTCATAATGGCGGGCAATGCAGTCTGCCGCAAAATCAACCTGCTCCATGGTGGTATAGGGGCAGATGGAAAAGCGGATGGCCGATTCCGCCTGCCTGCGCGGCACGTTCATGGCGCTCAGCACAGGCGACAGCTTTTGCTTGCGGGAGGAGCAGGCCGAGCCGTTAGCCACGTATACCCGATCGCCTTCCAGGGCGTAAAGCATGGTTTCGGAGCGCACGGGCACCAGCGAGCAATTGAGGATGTGCGGAGCCGCGATATCCGATGCGGGATCGGGCCCGTTCACACGGAAATTTTCGCCCGCAATCTCGCGCAGCCGCTCATACAGGTGCAGCTTGACAGCACGCATGTTGTTATCGCGCGGATAGGCTTCAATCGCCGCCAGCAGGCCCGCGATGCCGGGCGTGTTTTCCGTGCCCGAGCGCAGCGCCTTTTCCTGCCCGCCGCCCAGCATCCGCGCGGCCACGCGCATGCGCGGACCCATCACCAGCGCGCCAATGCCCTTGGGGCCGTGAATCTTATGCCCGGACAGGGCGTAGCTGTCAATGCCCAGCGCGCGCATATCAACCGGCAGACGCATAAAGCCCTGGACGCCGTCCACATGCAGCATGGCCTGCGGGCACAGCCGGTCGCGCAGCTGCGCAATCTCGCACAGGGGCATCACCGCGCCCGATTCATTGTTTACCTGCATTACGCAGATAAGCCGCGTATCGGGGGTCAGCAATTCTTCCAGCGCGTCCAGGCGCACCACGCCCGCCGCGTCATAGGGAATCTGCTGCACATCAAAGGTGCCCTTCAGGCTTTCGCAGGGCGCGGCCACGGCAGGGTGCTCGCCAGCGGTATAAAGCACGCGCCCGCCGCGCTGCATGGACATGCTGCCAAAGATGGCCAGGTTGTCGGCCTCGGTGCCGCCGGAGGTAAACACCACCCGGGCGGGATCGGCGTGCAGCTCGCGCGCAATGGCCTCGCGGCAAGCGGTTAAACGCTTTTCAGAGTCTACCGCCGGAGCATAAAGCGCGGAGGGATTATAAAACCCCTCCAGCATGCATTGGCGCATCGCGTCCGCCACGGCCTCGGTGGGGCGCGTGGTGGCGCTGTTATCCAGATAGCAGATCATAGCTTTAGTTCACCTGATAAGCTCCCGGCGCGGCGTAGCGCTTGATCAGGGCCAGCATTTCATCGCTGACCTCGATGATGATAATGCGCTTGACCGAATCCTTGGAGAAATAGAAGTAGAACAGCTGCGCGTCGCGGTTGACAAACCAGTTGTCGCGCTTGATGCCTTTCATATTGATATAGCGGTTGAAGGAGCCGGAATTGACCAGGCCCAGGGCTTCCACGTTTTTCAGGTTCATGGTGCCCAGGTTCTTGCGCTTCTTGTTGTTAAACACCTGTGCAAAGTCCATCTGGCCGTTGGTGAAGGTATATTCATACTCAGTGCGGATGCGGTCGCGGCGCAGGAACAGCAGCACCGCAATGCCGCCTGTCAGCAGCGTCATAACCACATAATAGATGATGGGACCTGCGCCCTCGCCGGCGTTGATGAGCATCATAATGCCCTGCAGCATCAAAAATGCCCACAGGCCGAACACCACCATCATGATGTTCGCCAGCACATACATCACCGTTTCAGCGCCGCGATTGCGCTTGGTTGCCACTTCTTCCAGAAAGTTGTCCATCGCCATAAAAACGAGCCTCCTTGTCGATTCTTCTTTATTGTACGCGAACAAGCGCGCGCTGCGCAAGGGTTTTCAGGAAAATCGCTGCATTTTCATCGTTTTTTATGCTGTCAGCAGCCCGCTCGGTATAGGTTTTCGCGTCTTTTCGCGCCTGGTCCAGGCCGTAGAGGGATACCCAGGTGCATTTATGCTCCTGCGCATCCTTGCCGGTATGCTTGCCCAGCGTCGCTTCATCACCCGTAACGTCCAGAATATCGTCGATAATCTGAAACGCAATGCCCAGGTTTTTGCCGTATTCGCGCGCCTGCGCAAGCAGATCTTCTCCCGCCCCGGCCAGCGTTAAGCCCATCGCCAGCGGCGCGGTCAGCAGATCGGCCGTCTTATGCAGATGGATATAGCGCAGCAGCTCCGCGTTTCCGCCCGTTTCCTCAGCCGTCAGATCGGCACACTGCCCGGCCACCATGCCGCGCGTGCCGCAGCGCGCCGCCAGCTCGCCCAACGCCGCAAACGCGCGGGGATGCCTGCTTTGCGCCATGGTTTCAAAGGCCAGGGACAACAGCCCGTCCCCCGCCAGGACCGCCATACCCTCGCCATATGCCTTATGGCAGGTGGGGCGGCCGCGCCGCAGATCGTCGTTGTCCATCGCGGGCAGATCATCGTGAATCAGCGAATAGGTATGCACCATCTCCACTGCCGCGGCAAAGGGCAGCGCCGGGGTGAGATCGCGCTGCAGAATGGCATAAGCCGCCAGCAGCAGCACGGGACGCAGACGTTTGCCGCCCGCCAGCAGGCTGTAGCGCATGGCGTCGCCCAGGGGATTGGGCACGTCGGCAGGCACAGCGCAGCGCAGCGTTTCCTCTACTGCGCGGCGATAATAGGCATATTGATCGTTATAGTTCATGCTTCCTCCGGGCCTTCCTCAGGCTCGCCGCCGCGCAGGATGATCAAGCGCTCCTGCGCCGCCGTCAAATCCTTTTTCAGGCTTTCGGACAGCTTTACGCCCGATTCATAGGCTTTGAGGGTATCGGCCAGCGTCATGCCGCCCTCTTCCATGCGCTTCACCAGCTCCTCCAGCGCGTCCAGGCGCTCCTCAAAGGTTTGCTTTTCCTTCTTCGTTGGCAAAAGGATCCCCCTCCCAAACGGACTGCACGCGCACATTGGCGCGGCCATCCCTGAATATCAGCGTCATATCGCCGCCCGCCTGACTGGCCGAAGCGACAGCCTGCCCCTTGCGCAGGGCGATGGTATAGCCGCGGCCCAGTACGGCCTGCGGCCCAACGGCGCGCAGATGCTCCTGCGCCTGACTGAGCCTGCCCGACAGCAGCGTCAGCCGCTTATCCAGCGCAGCGGCAAGCCGCTCCTTCAAATGCTGGGTGCGAAGCGTCATTTCCCGCACATAGGATAAGGGCTCCCGCGCCGACAGCCGCTGTTCCAGGCGCGCCAGCGCGCGATCCTTTTCCAGCAGCGTATGCGCGGCGGCCTGATCCACGGCGTGCAGCAAATCACCCACGGTATCCCGCAGCGCCGCCAGCTCCGGCACAGCCAGCTCGGCCGCGGCGGAGGGCGTAGGCGCACGCATATCGGCAGCAAAATCGCACAGCGTGGTGTCCGTTTCATGGCCGACAGCCGATATCACAGGCACCGGGCAGGCAGCCACCGCGCGCACGACGATTTCTTCGTTGAAGGCCCAAAGATCCTCCAGCGAACCGCCGCCGCGCCCCACGATGATGACATCAATATCCCTGCGACGGGAAAGCTGCTCGATGCCGCGCACGATATCCTGCGCCGCGCCATCCCCCTGCACCTGCGCCGGGCGCAGCACCAGCGGAAGGCCCGGAAAACGCCGCCCGGCTACCGTGCGGATATCATGCTGCACCGCGCCGGATTCAGAGGTAACGATGCCCACCGCGCGCGGCAGCAGCGGCAGCGGACGCTTGCGGGAGGCATCAAACAATCCCTCCGCCGTTAAGCGTTCCTTTAGTTCCAGATAGCGACGATACAGATCGCCCACGCCGTCCTGCGTCATGCCGTCGGCGTAAAACTGAAACTTGCCGCCCTGCACATACAGGCCGGCGGAGCCCGTTACCAGCACGCGCATGCCATCCTGCGGCATGAAGGGCACGCCGTAGGTGTACTGGCGAAACAGCGCGCAATCAATGCGGCCCGTATCGTCCTTGAGCGTAAAGTACCAATGACCCGAGGCGTAAGGCTTGAAATTGCTGATCTCCCCGCGCAGGGTGATATGCTGCACGATGGGATCGCTAGCCAGCAGCCTGCGCACATAGTCGTTGAGCTGCGATACCGTCAGCGTGATGCCTTCCATGCGGCCTCCAGGGTGTTTTCCATCAGCATGCTGACCGTCATGGGGCCAACGCCGCCAGGCACAGGCGTAATGAATCCCGCCACGGCGGATACCGCGTCAAAGTCCACATCGCCCACTACTTTGCCATCCACGCGGTTGATGCCCACATCGATCACCGCCGCGCCGGGCTTGACCATATCTGCCGTCACAAAGCGCGGCTTGCCCACCGCAGCCACCAGAATATCAGCCTGACGGGTGATCTGTGCCAAATCGCGCGTATGCGAGTGGCACAGGGTAACGGTGCAGTTTTCCTGCGTCAGCATCAGCGCGGCAGGCTTGCCCACAATATTGGAGCGGCCAATAACAACCGCACGCGCGCCGTCCAGCGCAATACCAGCGCTTTTAAGCAGGCGCACAATGCCCTGCGGCGTGCAGGGACGAATACCATCCTCGCCGCGCAGCAAGCGCCCGGCGTTATACAGATGAAAGCCGTCCACATCCTTGGCTGGATTTACGCGCAGCAGTGCCGCGTCCTCGTCCAGGTGCTCCAGCAGCGGCAGCTGAATCAGGATGCCGTGCACTGTTGGATCGGCGTTCAGGCCGTCGATCACGCGCAGCAGCTCCTGCTGCGAAACCGTCTGCGGCAGATGGATGGTATCGGACAAAATGCCCAGTCGTTCGCATGCGCGGGCTTTATTGCGCACATAAATGGCGCTGGCCGGGTTATCCCCCGCCATCACCACGACGAGCTTTGGCGAAACGCCGCGCGCCTGCAGATCGCGCACGCGCTGCGCCTGCGCTGTTTCCATCTGCGCGGCCAACTCCTTGCCATTCAAAATGATTGCGCTCATAGCTTCTCCTTCATCATTCGGTCGCGGCCAATCAGCGCTACGCCCGCCGCGTTATCGCCCGCGTACTGGCGCTGCCCAAAGTACAGGCGCAGCCCCAACCTGCGCTTTTGGTTGATCGCGCAGAGCTGATCGCGCAGCAGCTGCGAGGAGGCCACGCCGCCCGTCAGCAGCGCGTCGCGAACGCCGGTTTTATCCGCCGCGGCGGTCAGCAGGCGAAGCACCGTGCGCTCCACCAGGCTGAACACCTCGGCCGCGATTTGTGGCGCAGGCATATCTCCCGCCTGAATCCACTGCATGGCGCGCGCCTCCGCGCCCGAAAAATGGCAGTCTCCATCCTCCATGCTGACGGGCAGCAAGGACTGCGCCGCGCCCGTCATAGCCAGCTTTTCAAGGCTTGGCCCGGCAGGGAAGGGCAGGCCCAGCGCCACGCCCACGCGGTCAATCAGCTGCCCGGCGTGCAGATCGCGCGTACCGGCCAGCAGCGTCAGCTGCTCCTCCCTGTCCATCAACAGTACTTCCGTTGTGCCGCCTGAAAGGTGCAGCGCCAGGTACGGGCTGGCCGTCAGGCCGCTGTCTTCCAGCGCCGCGCGCACATGACCGCGCTGATGCGTGGTCGTAAGCAGCGGCACCTGAAAGGAGGCTGCCGCCACGCGCGCAAAGGACAGGCCGGACAGGAACACCGGCATGTAGGAGGTCTCGTCGTCCCTGGGATGAGCGGACACGCAGACCGCGTCCGGACGGCGGCCGCAAAGATCCGTCAGCGTCTTTTCATACAGCGCTGGAAGCTGCCTTATATGCGCAAAAACGGCCTCGCTTTGGCGAAGGCCGCGCGCGCCTGCTTGCACGGGCAGAAGCTGCCGATTAGATGCAAGCACGCCGTTTTCATCCGCTGCCGCCACCGAGGTGGTATAGCAGCTGGTATCGATGCCCAGGACAATCATGAATCCTGCTTTTCTCCGTTCTCATCCGCCTTTTGCTCGGGCTTGGAGGCGGGCTGATCTTTTTTGCCTTCGGGCTGCTCGCCGCGCGAAATCGCGCCCAGCATGCCGTTGACAAAGCGGGCGCTGGCGGGCTCGCTAAAACGTTTGGCAAGCTCCACCGCTTCGTTAATTGCGATGGACTCAGCCACTTCGTGGCTGTACTTCATCTCATACAGCGCCACGCGCAGGATGCACAAATCCACGCGCGCGATACGTGCCAGCTCGCGAGAGGTGCTGTAGCGCGCAATCAGCGCGTCCAGCTCTTCCGCGTGGCTTTCAATGCCCGCGACCGTAGCGTCAATATACGCCTGATCGTCGCCCTCGGGCGTAAAGGCAATGAGCGCGCCCAGCGTATCCTCGCCGCTGCCACCCATCAGGTTTTCGTACACAAGCTGCATTGCCGCCGCGCGGGCTGCTGAACGCGCCATAGCTGGTATCCCCCGTATTTACGCCCGATTATTCGGGCTTATTCGTTTTGTCCTGCGTATCCTGCTCGATATCCAAGGGCTTATCCTTGGGCGGGAAGGAACGGTTTATGGCGACGCGCACCGCATCGCGCTTGTTGCCAATGCCGCCGGCCAGCGCGCCAAGGGCCGCAAACACTGCGATAAACAGCGTGCGCCAGAAGCCGATGGTCAGCAGCAGCGTCGCCAGGATGACGCCCAGCGCCGCATACACCAGCGCGCACAGTGGCGTACCGGGCGTAAAGATTTCCTTAATGGCGGAAGACAGCTTATTCATGCTCCTCCGCCTCCTTTTCGGCCTCCTGTCCGGCAGGCTCCTGGGCAGGCTCGGCTACCTCCTCGGCGGGCTTTTCAGGCTCTTCGGGCGGGGTAATCTCCTCCGCCTCCATCACCTGCTCAGCCTCGGTCTTGGTGGTATCGCGGCCAAAGATGCGCTGGTGCATGGGCACCTTTTCCTTCTTGGTCTCCTGCTCGGCGGCAGGCTCTTCATTGTTGAGCACCAGGCTTTCCATGGGGACGGGACGGGCTTCGCCCTCGGTGCGATCCACGGAAACGCTGATATCGCGCACCTCGATGCCCGAGGAGGCGGCCAGGTAACGCTTTACCTGGGTCTGAATCTGCTCCACCGCATGCGGGATGGATACATTACTGTCCATCGTCACGCGCAGCTGCACGCTGACCGCGCCACGGCGGTTGGTGATGGCGATATCCTGCACCTTGACCTCTTTATGCGTTTCCACGCACTTGAGAATCAGGTTTTCGATGGCGGATACGGCGATACGCAGCTCGCCCATTTCGGTAGGCTGCACCACAAAGGCATGGCGGCCGTTGTGATAGCGGCGCGGCATCAGCAGGTTATACAGACTGATGAGGGCGATCACCACGCCCGCGCAGATCAGCGTCAGCGGGATGGACTGCATCACAATGCCTTCGCCCAGGTTCATGCCATAGATCATCGCACCGCACACGGCGGTAAGCACACCGCCCAGGAATGTGAGCACCGCGCCAATGCGCAGGATGATACGATCCCAGAATTTCATTTTCATTTTTTACGCTCCTTTCAGAACGCGCGGAGAGGATCAGTTTTCTTCGGACTCCGCAGCGGCCGCTTCGGTCTGCTTCTCCTCGTCCTGCTCCACAGCCTTTACATCCTCGGCTTCGGTTCCGTCCAGCGCGTCTTCGGTTTCATCCGCGGCGGGCTGGTCGTCCGTTTCAGGCTGAATTTCATCCTCGCGGGTCATTTCGCCCTTGAGAGTCTGGCGGGTTTCTTTCTCAATGCGGCGGGTTTCCTCGCTGGACAGATGCGCGGATTCCAGGCCGCTCTGCACGGCCTTCTTTTCGCGCTCAAAGCTGACGCCCTGCACATGCACATCCACGTTGACCACATGCAGCCCGGTCATGGTTTCGATGGCCTTGCGCACATTCTCCTGCACGTCGGAGGCAACCTTTTGGATGGGCGAGCCGTATTCGACGATGATGTACAGCTCTACACTGGCTTCCTCGCCGCCTACCTCTACCTTGACCCCGCGGGTGATGTTGCGGTTGCGGCCGATGATATCGGAAATGCCGCCGCTGGTGCACATACCAGCAATGCCGTCAATTTCGCTGGCGGCCACGCCGGCGATGATGGCGATAACTTCGTTGGCATATTTGATGGTGCCGCCGTTTTCCAGATCGACGTCCACATTCGTGGGCAGATTGTCCTTCTTTGCGGACATGGAATGCACCTCCTTTACGATGTACAGATAATTATAGCAGAAAACACGCGATTTGGCAACTGGTATTGAAGCGGCGGCGCGCAGGGGCAGCGCAGGGCGTTAAAAACCGGCAAAGGAGCCGCCGCAAGCAAAGGAGCCGCCGCAAGCCTTTCCTTGCTTGACAAAAAGCACCGCGCTACATATAATAGTAGCAATGGCAGTGAACAGGGAAATCGTCCGGGGTTTTCCGTCCAAGAGAGAGCGCGCCGCGGCTGAAAGCGCGCTTGGCGGATGCGGACAGTGCCCCTGGGAGCCGCGCACCGAAGATCAAGTAGGCTGCGCCGTACGCCGCGTTAAGGCAATCCAAGAGGGGGCGTATGCCCCAAGCGGAGTGGAACCGCGGCTTATTGCCGTCTCCCGCAGGGGAGGCGGCGTTTATTTATGATAAAGGAGGCTGGCTATGCCGACGCATCTGTCGGAGGACATCGCTACCGTATTCGCGCGCGATCCGGCGGCGCGCAGCCGGGCGGAAGTGCTGCTGTGCTATCCTGGGGTGAAGGCGCTGTATTGGCACCGCATCGCCCACAGGCTATACCTGCACAGGCACACGCTGCTGGCGCGCTGGATATCGGCGCGCACCCGCCGCAAGACGGGCATTGAAATTCACCCCGGCGCACAGATTGGCCGCCGTGTGTTCATCGACCACGGCGCGGGCGTGGTCATTGGCGAAACCGCCGAGGTTGGCGACGACGTAACGCTCTATCAGGGCGTCACCCTGGGCGGCACGGGCAAGGATCACGGCAAGCGTCACCCCACGGTGGAAAGCGGCGTGATCATCGGCGCGGGAGCAAAGGTGTTGGGGCCCATCACCCTGGGCCGCAACGTCAAGGTGGGCGCGGGAGCCATCGTGCTCAAATCCGTGCCCGAAGGCTGCACGGTGGTGGGCAACCCCGGCCGCATCGTGCGCAGAAAGGACGGCTCGCGCCCGACGCTGGATCACGCCAACCTGCCCGATCCCATGCTGGAGCGCATGCAGGCGCTGTATCACCGGCTGACAGACCTTGAAAAGGTGCTGCGCGACTGCGCCTGCCACCTGGGCTGCGATCAGTGCGCCGAGGACAGCGCGCACTGTCCACTCAAGAAGCAAGACCATTCGAACGAAAATCCCGCATCTTAACTTAAAGGAGGAACCTATTTTATGCAGATTTACAACAGCAAAACCCGCCGCAAGGAAGAGTTTGTGCCCATTCATCCGGGCGAAGCGCGCATCTATGCCTGCGGCCCGACGGTATACAATTATTTTCATGTCGGCAACGCCCGTCCCTTTATCGTGTTCGACGTGCTGCGCCGGTATCTGGAGCATCGCGGCTACAAGGTTACGTTTGTGCAGAATTTCACCGATATCGACGATAAGATGATCCGCCGCGCCAATGAAGAAGGCATCACCGTTAAGGAGCTGGGCGATCGCTTTATCGCCGAGTATTATAAGGACGCGCAGGCGCTGGGCATCCGTCCCGCCACCGTGCATCCACGCGCCACCGAGCATATTCCCCAGATCATCGCGCTGGTGCAAAGGCTGGTGGACAAGGGGCTGGCCTATGAGGTAAACGGCGACGTGTACTTTGATACCGCCGCCTTCCCCGGCTACGGCAGCCTGTCGGGCCAGAACCTGGAAGATCTGGAAGCCGGTGCGCGCATCGAAGTGGACAGCGCCAAGAAGAACCCCGCCGATTTTGCCGTATGGAAGGCGCAGAAGCCCGGCGAGCCTGCCTGGCCCAGCCCCTGGGGCATGGGCCGTCCCGGCTGGCACATTGAGTGCAGCGCCATGAGCATGGAATATCTGGGCGAAACCTTTGATATCCACTGCGGCGGCAAGGATCTGCTCTTCCCCCACCACGAAAACGAGGTGGCGCAGAGCGAGGGCGCAACCGGCAAGCCCTATGTGCATTACTGGATGCACAACGGCTTCATCAATGTAAACAACGAAAAAATGTCCAAGTCCCTGGGCAATTTCTTCACCGTGCGCGATATCCTCAAGGAGTTTGACGCTGAGGACGTGCGCATGTTCATGCTCTCCGCCCAGTATCGCAGCCCCATCAACTTCAGCCGCGAGATGATCGCCCAGGCGCACGCCTCCCTGTCCCGCCTGTATACCGCGCGCGATCAGATGGTCTTCCTGCTGGAGCATGCCCAGGATCGCCCCATGAACGAGGACGAGCAGGCCTTCGCCGCGCGCATCAAGACCTACGGCGAGCGCTTTGACAGCGCGATGGATGACGATCTGAACACCGCCGACGCCATCGGCGCGCTGTTTGAAATCGTGCGCGACGCCAACGTCACCCTGACCGCTGAAAGCAGTAAGGCCGCCATCGAAACGGCGCTGAACGCGCTGGTATCCCTGTGCGACGTGCTGGGCCTGATGATGAAAAAGGCGGGGGCCGATATCCAGGCGCTGGCCGACGCGCGCGTGCAGGCCCGCAAGGATCGCGACTGGAAAAAGAGCGACGAGTTGCGCGATCAACTCAAGGCCCTGGGCTATATTGTAGAGGATACGAAGGAGGGGCAGAAGGTACGAAAGGCCGTGTAACGCCCCGCCGCCTGTCCCCCCGCGCCCGCGCAGCGTTGCCATACGCCGTGTGCGCCGTGCTGGCGGGCGCTGTTTTGTGCGTGCTGATTTGCTATGCATGCACCTTCCGCCGCACCGAGCCGGATGCTTATCCCCTGCGCGGAGCCTATGCCACCACAGCTCCCCTGACCGATGCGGAAAAGGCGCAGCGCATCAACCTGAACGCCGCCACGCTGGAAGACCTGACGACGCTGCCCGGCATTGGGCCCAAAACCGCGCAGGCTATATTGGATATGCGCGCGCAGCTGGGGTCCTTCCGATACATCGAGGAACTGCTGCATGTTCGCGGCATCGGCCAAAAGACGCTTTTGGCCATTTACGATTTGATTTATGTTGACTAAGGAGGAAATCATCCCATGGAACTGACCGCCGCCCTCCAAAAGCTGGATCAGCTGCAGCGCAAGCAGCTGGCTTATTCCCACGCGATGGGGCTGATTGATTACGACGGCATGACCGCCGCGCCCTCGGGCACGGCCGCCAACCGCGCCGAAACGCTGGGCATCCTGGCTGAGGAGGTATACAAGCTGTCCACAGGCGAGGAAACTGTGGCCCTGCTGGATGGGCTGCACGCCCATCTGGACGAGCTGGACGAAGTGCATCAGCGCATCGTCAAGGTGATGTACAAGAACATCGACGAAACACGCCGCATCCCCATGGAAGAATATGTGGCCTATCAAAAGCTGACCACTGAATCGGACGCAATCTGGCATACCGCCAAGGAGAACAACGATTACGCGCTGTTCATGCCCTATCTGGAACGCCTGATTGCCCAGACGCAGCGCATTATGCGCTATATCAAGCCCGATCAGCCCGTATACGATACGCTGCTGGATCGTTTTGAAACGGGGCTGACCCGCGCCAAGTGCGATGCTTTCTTCGATGTTGTGCGCCGGGAACTGGTGCCCTTCATCCATCGCGTCACCGCCGCCAAGCAGGTGGATGACAGCCCGCTGCACGGCCATTTTCCGCTGGATAAGCAGCGCCAGCTCAGCGATTATCTGATGCAGGTAATCGGCCTGGACCGCGCGCACTGCACTATCGCCGAAACCGAGCATCCCTTCACCACCGGCTTTACCAAGTACGATGTGCGCATCACCACCCATTATCTGGAGGATAACTTCGCTTCCTCCATGTACAGCGTCATCCACGAGGGCGGCCACGCGCTCTATGATACCCACCCGATGGACAAGCTGGCCTACACCGTGCTGGGCGGCGGCGTATCCATGGGCATTCACGAAAGCCAGTCCCGCTTCTTTGAAAACATCATTGGCCGCAGCCGCAGCTTTATCCGCCTGATCGCGCCCAAGCTGCACGAGCTCTTTCCGGAGACGCCCGCCTACGACGACGAGGCGCTCTACCGCGCGTTCAACCGCGCCGAGCCTTCGCTGATCCGCACCGAGGCGGACGAGCTGACCTACTGCCTGCACATCCTGATCCGCTATGAGCTGGAGCAGCAACTCTTTGACGGCAAGCTGACCGTGCAGGAGCTGCCCGCCGCCTGGAACCGGCTGTACAAGGAATACCTGGACGTGGATGTGCCCAGCGATCGTGAGGGCGTATTGCAGGATACGCACTGGGCGGACGCGCTGTTTGGCTATTTCCCCTCCTACGCGCTGGGCTCCGCCTATGGCGCGCACATGCTGCATGTGATGCGGCAGACCGTGGATGTGGACGCTGCGCTGGCCAGCGGCGATCTGTCGCCCATCAACGGCTGGCTGTGTGAGCACATTTGGCAGTATGGCGGGCTGTACGAGCCTGAGACCCTGCTAAGCAGAGCGCTGGGCGAGCCTTTCGACCCGATGTATTATGTAAACTATCTGAAAAACAAGTACAGCGAAATCTACGGTCTGGCATGAGCCTTTGGGCAAAAGCCCCGCCGCAGCCGCCAAAACAGGCTGCCCTCACATGGAGGGCAGCCCTTTTTGATGCGAAAACCGATATTGGAGGATGAACCTTGCGTGTGCTTCCAAGCCTTCCTGCCCGTGCCTGAACCCCGGTGGAATTGCAGCGGAGCGGAGTCTGCGCAATTGCCGCCAATTAAACCTGCCGTGAAGCGTTGGGTGCGAAATCCGGATGGGGCAGGCTCCCGCAGAGCTTTATCCTTGATCTGGATTGGGGAATCGAACGAATACGCAAGCTTTTGTCTGATCCGCGCGATCAATTTCTGCTGAGAGGAAACTGGGGGCGCTTGTTTCAGGCGTGCAGGAGGCTTGGAAAATGAATGCGATCCAGGAAATGAATTGCGATCCGGTCGTGCGGCATACCCGCCGCGAATGCTTGGTTTTCACGGGACAGATGCTGCGCGGTGTACGTATCAGAGGGAGGCGTTATTGCCCGAAAGCGGGCGGCATTACGAATCGTGCGTACTATCAGATGCGCTCAGCCCTCTGCGTGATGACAGGAGATTGTCGCGTTGCGATGGTGTGAGGCACCCGTCCTTGCCCCGGCCGACGCACAGCGCATACATGCCGGCCGGGCAGCTGAAAACCCGTTTCAAGAAGCTCCTTCACCGTCTGTACATCAGCTCCTTTCACGGCCGTTTACTACGGCAGGTCGGTCGCAGGGGATGCACGTCTTTACCTTGCCAAAGCGTTCCGTTCGCTTGTATCTCGGCCGGCAGCCTTCTGAGGGAGGATTCAATGCGCATTGGGCTTTTTGCTGCCGGTTATACTTGGGAAGCTCTTTTGAATAATCCTTCTGAATAACCCTTCCCGATAAGTCTTCCCGCTCTGGCATCTTCATTTTAGCATAGTCCGCAGCGCGTGTCAATACATTTGGTAAAATTTTCGTCTAAAAATACATTCAAATACACTTACCGATGAAAAAAGCCCTGATGGCGGATTTTCTCCATCAGGGGCTTTGGTTTTGGCTGCATACAGTCTTAATAGGTAATCGCCACAATCAAGCCGTCCATATTATCAGTGGAGGCGCTGTAGGAAGCGGCGCCGTAGGGCACGGTTACAGCCGTATCGGAATAGCCGCCCTCCATGCGGTAGATCTCATACTTGAGCGTACCGTCGCTGTACACGGCGATGTGCGGATGTGCCATCAAATACTCAATGTACTCTTCCAAGCACATGCCCAGGGTGTTCATGGCCGCAGCGTTGGCAACGCCCACATAGCGGTACACCTTCATCTGATCGGTATAGCCGGTCTTGAAGCTCTTATCCACGGTATCGGCATACGGGAAGCCCTGGATGGGATAGCGGAAGATATAGCCGTATTTCCAGCAATTCTGGTACAGCCACTTGCCCTGTTCAGTTTCGTGCAGCAGGGTACTGGTGAACTCGTTGTCGCCCTTCTTGTAGTTATACACAAACACGGACAAGCCGGTCTGATAATCGCTGGTGCCGGGATAGGCCGTGGAGCGCATGGCCATTGCGTTGAGCCGCTCACCGCTGTAGGAGCCGCTCAGGCTCTCCACCTTTTTATTCCACAGGCTGGTCTGCTGCTCCATGGTGCGGTAGCCCTCGCTGACGATGATGCCGTCCATATCCAGACCCGCCGCGCGCGCATCGCCATACAGCTTCATCAGCGCGTTGACGGCCACAGGCTGCAGCATCAGGGAGGAATTGGTGGTGGGGATGTTATTGTTCTTGTCTTCATCCGCGCGGCTGGTGCGGCTGATGCTAACCATCATATCGTCGGTCAGATCGGCAGGCATCATGTGCCAGCGGTTGATCAGCAGCAATCCACCCTCCAGCATTTCCTTGCGGGTCACGGTGGTCAGGGAGCCCTCGCTGACAGGATAGGCGGTCAAATCCACCACATCCCAGCCGCTCGCAGCAGCCGCTGGCCACTGCATATCCTTATCCGCGGCGCTCTGCTGCTGATGCTCGGCCATGGCGGCGTTATATTCCTGGGTGCGCCCGGCGTTGATCTTGAGCACATCCTCCTCATTCTGCTTGGCACGGGCCGAAAGATAATTGCGGGTATATAAGTAGCCTGCAAAGCACAGCGCACACAGCGCCAGCAAGACCAGCATCCAGGCAATCAGTCCGCGATAGGCATTGCGTTTTTTTGTAGCAGCCATGAAAAACACCTTTCTGTCCGCGCAGGCGCGGGCAAACCGTTCATATAAATGAATCCATCTTTTTTATATCAAATTTATTACGAATTGTCAACAGTTTTGTGTAGCTATCCCCCACAAAACGGCAAAACTGGCGGATAATTTACATTTTATTTTCCACCCGAGCCCGGAAAGCACATTGCTCAGATATCCAGCACCAGCTCCACCGGGCAATGATCGGAGCCGAAAATCTCCGGATGGATGGCCGCCTCGCGCACATGCTCGCGCAGCGACTCGGACACAATAAAGTAATCGATGCGCCACCCTGCGTTGTTTTCGCGCGCATGGAAGCGATAGGACCACCAGCTGTATGCCCCCGTTTCATCTGGATGCAGCGCGCGGAAGGTATCCACAAAGCCCGCGTTTAGCAGGCGCGTCATCTTTTCGCGCTCCTGATCAGTAAAGCCCGCGTTCATGCGGTTGGACTTGGGGTTTTTGATATCAATCTCCTGATGCGCCACGTTCAAATCGCCGCAGAGCACGACCGGCTTTTCTCTTTCCAGCGATTTGAGATAGGAAAGGAATGCATCCTCCCAGCGCATGCGGTATTCCAGCCGCTTGAGCCCATCCTGGGAGTTGGGCGTATAGCAGGATACCAAATAGAACTGCGGCATTTCCAGCGTCAGCACACGGCCCTCGTGATCAAACTCATCCACGCCAATGCCATAGCGCACGCTCAGCGGCTCCTGCCGGGTAAAGACGGCCACACCGGAATAGCCCTTTTTCTCCGCGCTGTTCCAATACTGATGATAGCCCGGCAAGTCCAGTTCAATCTGCCCCGGCTGCAGCTTGGTCTCGTTCAGGCAGAAAGCATCCGCGTCCAGCTGTGCGAAGGTGTCCATAAAGCCCTTGCCCATTGCCGCGCGCAGGCCATTTACATTCCAGCTGATCAGTTTCATTGCCGCACCGTCCTTTGTTCTGCTTGGTAGGCATATCATAGCACATTCGTCCCGCAATTACAATCAAAAAGCGGGGACAGCGCACATCTTGCACCGTCCCCCACAATCTGTGTTTTTTGTTAATCCATATCCGGGCGAATCAGTTCATACGCCCCGCTGCGCAGCACGCGCAGCAGCGTTTCGTTATCCTCGATGGGCTCCTCCGTCATGATGCCCGCCGCCGTGTGATCATGCGGATCATGGAAATCAGAGCCGGTAGTGCGGATCAGATGCTTTTTCTCAGCCCACAGCTCGGCCAGATAATCGTGCGAATCATGGTTCTTATTGGCGTTATAAACCTCCACGCCGTCCAGCAACCTGTCGTCCATGATAACGCTGTCATATCGGAAGGGGTGCGCCTCCACAATCAGGAAGCCCGCCTTGCGCGCGCTTTCGGAGAGCTGCTCCAGCGGCATACGCCGCACGTCGCCTGCCTCCAGCAGCCACTGGGGCGTAGCGCCATAAATCAGATAATCATTGGGAATATACTTGGACGCTCCCAGGGGCGTCAGGTTGATTTCGCAGCCAAAGAGCACCGTCAGCCTGCCCGCCGCAGCGCGCTGCATATCCTCAAACCCGCGCACAAAATGCGCCACCTTTTCGTTCCAGGGCATATCCTCCATATAGCGATAGGTGCTGTTGTTGATATGGTTGGTCAGCACCAGGCCATGATAGCCTGCCTGGGTATACTGAGCCACGGCGTCCTCGGCCTTGGCGCTGGCGCAGCGGCTGGTGGGCGAGGTATGCACGTGCATTTCAAGCTTGTACATTGCGGCTTCCTCCGTAAAAACTTACTGCACGGATTATAGCACAATCCTGGCAAAATAAAAAGGCCGGACGGCCGCAAAAACGACCGCCCGGCAAAAATCTATCGCGATATATGAAAATCAATATTCCGGCTCCAGCAGACCCAGGTTGCCGTCCTTGCGCAGATAGAGCACGTTGGTCTGCTCGGTTTCGATGTTGATGAACACGAAGAAGCTGTGCCCCAGCAGTTCCATCTGCAGGATCGCGTCCTCCACATGCATGGGACGGGTGGTATAGGTCTTGGTGCGCACGATCTTGCGCTCGCCCTGCTCGGGGGCTTCCTCGATAAACTCGGGGATCTCGGCCGGGATATCCTCGCGCAGGCGCTTTTCCAGCTTGGTGCGGTGGCGCAGGATCTGGCGCTCCAGCTTGGCCAGCGCCTTGTCGATGCTCATAAACAGGTTGTCCTCGCTGCTGGCCTCGGCACGCAGGGTAACGCCGTCGATGGGAACGGTAATTTCAACGATGCGCAGGTTGCGCTCCTTGCGCATGCGCACAAACATCTGCGTATCAGGCTTGAGATAGCGCTCCATCGTGGCGGTCTTTTTCATGATGCGCGCGGTGATAGCGGGGCTTACGGTCATGTTTTTCGCGGTGATGGTCGTCTTCATAGGGGTGCTCCTTTCGTTGCAAAATAGGGCCGGGGCGGAATGCGCCCTGCCTGTTTTTTCCGGCTGCCCCTGCAGCCGTTCTCACGTCTTTCTTGCCTCTCTGGTGTATTATTTTCGACATGCGCGCAAGAATTCCTGCCAATACCTGCTAAATTTTTTTGAAAATTTTTGTGCGTTCGTTTTCTTTTCGCGCGCGCTGTGGTATACTGAGCCCATCACCCGAAAGGAATGGACAATCGCCATGCAAAAGCGACTTGTGCTGCTGGCCACCGGCGGCACCATTGCCAGCGCGCAGAGCGACCGGGGTCTGGCCCCCGCGCTGACGGCGGCGGATATACTGCGCCGCTGCCCCATCGACAACTGCGTTGGTCAGGATATTTTTCATCTGGATTCCAGCAACATCCAGCCCGAGGAATGGCGCGTGCTGGCTGCCGCCGTGCGCCGCGCGCTGCGGGACGCGGACGGCTGCATCATCACCCACGGCACGGACACCATGGCCTATACCGCCGCGGCACTGTCCTTTATGCTGCTGGATATTGATAAGCCCGTCATTCTCACCGGCTCACAGCTGCCGCTGGATCACGCCATCACCGACGCGCGGGTCAACCTGCTGGAGGCCGCCGAGGCCGCCCGTTCTGTATCGCGTGGTGTATACGTTTGCTTCCATCATAAGCTGATTGCCGGCACGCGCGCGGTCAAGATGCGCACCACCTCCTTTGATGCCTTTGACAGCGTTAACGCCCCGCTGTGCGGCGAAAGCGACGCAGTTGGGCTGCACGTTTACCATCCCATCGAGCACGCGGCGCTGGCTCCCGCAGCCTTCGGCGATGAGATCAACCCCGGCGTTTTCCTGCTTAAGCTGTTTCCCGGCACGTCGCCCGAGGCCTTCCGCCACATCGCAGCCATGGGCTGCAAGGGGCTTGTGCTGGAGGCCTTCGGCCTGGGCGGACTGCACTATATCCGCCGCAATTTAGTGGGCGCGCTGCACGAGCTGTCCGAGCAGGGCGTCGTCACCCTGGTGGCCACGCAGTGCATGTATGAAAAGGCGGATTTTTCCATTTATGAGGTTGGCCGCGATATCACCGGCAGCAATATTTACAGCGCCCGCGACATGACCACCGAGGCCGCCGTGGCCAAGCTGATGTGGGTGCTGGGCAAGCCCGATGTGCGCAAGGAGCTGCTGCGCCAGAGCCTGTGCCTGGAGATGTCCTGAAGGCGATCAAAAAGCCGCCATGTTAATATGCGTTGCTTGAGGCAACGGGCATATTCATGTAGACTAAGCTCACCAAAGCATAAGGAGGACATGCATATGTTCGGCGAAAACCTGAAAGCAATGAGAAAAGCCAAAGGGTATACGCAGGAAGAATTGGCCATCAAAATCAATGTTGTAAGACAAACTGTAAGCAAATGGGAAAAGGGGCTATCGGTTCCAGACGCTGATATGCTGTCTCAAATTGCAGAAGTATTGGATACAAAGGTCAGCGTTTTGCTTGGAGGAACGATAACGGAAGAAACTGACAAGGATGCTGTAGCTGAGCAGCTTGCCAAGATTAGCGAACAATTAGCAATAAAGAACAGACGAAGCAAAGCAATATGGAAAACCATCGGCATGATCGTGCTGGCAATCATGCTCTTAAATATCTTAGCAGTTACCTTGTTTCGGGCAAATACATCAAATGAATTTGACGTGAATAACAGTCATTCCATGATTGAAATAGAAGGATCGGCACAGAATAAATGACAAATACAATTTCCAGCCTGTCGAACGAATGCCCCCTTTCTGCGGCCATTCCGTGCGGGCTTGCCCTCCGCAAACGGTCTTGAGAGCCGTTCCCACGCCAGCAGGCTGCCATGCGAATATGAAAAACCGGCCGTGGATAACCATCGGTCGGTTTTATTGTTTTTGGAGCTTGTATTATGGACGTCCGTCCTTGATCCCGCATTGCGTTTTTTCAGCATCCAAAGGCGCAGTCGCTCAGGCCGCTGACGATCAGCACGCCCAGGATCAGCGGCAGGATGATCGTCCAGGCTGTGATGTCCGCCTGCAGCAGCATCAGCAGCGCGACGATCAAAGCAAACAGGAAGGTGCGCACCAGCGTGCCGATCAGCGGCAGCACCACCTTGCCCAGCACCACCTTGGCCGCCACGACGGCCAGGGCGATTTTGATCGTCACCGCACCGATGGCGGCAGCGGATAAAAACTGCGTCAGAAAGCTGACGACGCCCTGCATGGTCTGGTCGGTGATGTTCTGCTCGATCAGCCCCTGCACGACCACGGGAAAATAGATCTGCCGGTAGAGCACCCAGGCCAGCATCACCGATACCAGATTGAGCGAGCAGTACAGCGCGCCGCGCACAAGCGGCCCGGAATAAAGCGGCTTATACAGCAAAAATCCTAGAATCAGCGACACTGGAATGGTCAACACTGATACCATCAGGAGCGATAACAGCCCCTGCAAAAAATCCGCCTCCAGCGATTCCGTCACCATCGCCAGCCCCGGCGCAACCTGGCCGCGCACAGCGCCGATCAGCTGCCCGGCCAGCGCCGTGCAGCTTTTCAGCAGCGGAAAATCCTTCAGGCTGGCCGCATCCAGCCATGCCTGGGGCAAAACGCCCACCAGCAGCGACGGGGACATCACCATCACCACCGCCGCGGCGGTAAGCAGCAAAACCAGGATCCATCGTACAAGCTTCAAAGCGGATAATTCTCCCTTCTTTAGTAGCTCCAATTATAGACGGCGCGCACAGCTTTGTCAATGAAGGGGCGCAATTGTAACATCTGCGCCCAGCGCGCGCAGCTTTTCATCCAGCCCCTCATAGCCTCGGCAGATGTGCCCCGGCTCGTCCAGCAGCGTCGTTTCCCCCTGGGCAATCAGTCCCGCCAGCATCAGCGCCGCCCCGGCGCGCAGATCAGTTGCCTCCACCACCGCGCCGCTGAGCGGCCTGCCGCCCTCCACCACAGCCATGCGGCCCTCGGTGCGGATATCCGCGCCCATGCGGCACAGTGAAATGGCGTGCATGTAGCGATTTTCAAAAATCGTTTCCAGAAACACGCTGCGCCCGCGCGCCGCGCAGGCAACCGTCATCATCGGGGCCTGCAAATCAGTGGGAAACCCCGGATAGGACAGCGTGCGGATATCCGCCCCGTGGCGCACCTGGCCGCGCAGGCACAGGCCGCGCGCATCCTCCTGCACCAGCAGGCCCATCTCGCGCAGCTTAAACAGCAGCGCCCGCAGATGCTCGCCATGCACGCCACACAGCAGCATGCTGCCCTTGGTAATGGCCGCCGCGCAGGCCAGCGTGCCCGCCTCGATGCGGTCGGCAATGGGCGTATACTCCACGCCGCTCAGGCGCGATACGCCCTCGATCACCAGCGTGCCCGTGCCTGCGCCCACGATGTGCGCGCCGGCAAGGTTCAGGAAATCCGCCAGATCTACGATCTCCGGCTCCTTGGCCGCGTTTTCAATGCGCGTCACCCCATCGGCCAGAGCGGCGGCCATCAGCAGGTTTTCCGTTGCGCCGACGCTGGGAAAGTCCAGATAGATGTTGGCCCCGCGCAGGCGGCCCCTGGCCACGGCGCAGTTATCCGCCTGCTCGGTTTCCGCGCCCATCGCGCGCAGACCGTTCAGGTGGATATCCACCGGACGCTGGCCGATGGCGCAGCCGCCCGGCAGCGGCACAATCGCCTCGCCCAGCCGCACGCACAGCGGCCCGAGCACCAGGATGGACGCGCGCAGGCTGTGCAGGTTCTGCGGCTCCTGCGGCTGGCGCAGCGCTGCGGGATAGATGGTGATATCCCGATCCTGCCGCTCGATGCGCGCGCCGCAGTCCATGAGCACGCGCAGCATGTGATCCACATCGGTAAGCCTGGGCGCGCGATGGATGGTCACCGGCGAGGAGCACAGCAGCGCCGCGGCCAGGATGGGCAGCACCGCGTTTTTCGACGTATTGATTTGCGCTTCGCCATGCAGCGCAGGAGAATGTCTGATGGTATACACCGGCATGATTGCGCACCTCCAATTGCATTGCCGGCTTGATCCCGGCACGCATCATTGTGCGCCGCAATTTCTTTGGCATGCCTCGGCAAAAAGCCTGAAAGCACCGTTTCCAAGCCGATTTTAGGCAGGCAAACGTGCGAATAGCCGCGATTTGCCCCGCGCAGCCATAGCAAATCTTTTTGCTTGGCAAATGCTGCAAACAGTGGTACAATAAATGCGAATATACATTCTGTTTTGAAGGAGCCTTCATGGGAAAGTTTGTTTTAAAAGCGCCCTACGTCGCACGGGGTGATCAGCCGCAGGCCATCGCCGCCCTAGCGGAGGGCTTTGAAAAGGGGCTCAAGGCTCAGACGCTGCTGGGCGTAACAGGCTCAGGCAAGACGTTTACCATGGCCTCGGTCATCGAGCGCGTGCAGCGCCCAACGCTGGTAATCGCCCATAATAAAACGCTGGCCGCACAGCTGTGCTCTGAATTCAAAGCGTTTTTCCCCGACAGCGCGGTGGAATACTTTGTATCCTACTACGATTATTACCAGCCAGAAGCTTACATCGCCTCCACCGATACCTACATTGAAAAGGATTCGTCGGTCAACGATGAAATTGACCGCCTGCGCCACAGCGCCACCGCCGCCCTGCAGGAGCGCCGGGATGTGATTATTGTGGCGTCGGTCAGCTGCATCTATTCCATGGGCGACCCCAGCGAATACGCCGGGCAGATGATTTCGCTGCGCCCTGGCATGACGCTGCCGCTGGACGAGCTGCTGCGCAGGCTGGTGGAAATCCAGTTTACCCGCAACGATATCTCCTTTGGCCGCTCCACCTTCCGCGTGCGCGGCGATATTGTGGAAATCATGCCCGCCAACATGCAGGAGCTGGCCATCCGGGTAGAATACTTTGGCGATGAAATCGAACGCATTTCGGAGTTTTCGCCCGTCACGGGCAAGGCTGCGCACACCCTGCAGCACATTGCCATCTACCCGGCCACGCACTACGCCACAAACGCTGTCGAGCGCGAAAAGAACATCCAGGTGATCGAGCAGGATCTCAAAGCGCAGGTGGCCAAGTTTGAGGCCGAAGGAAAGCTGCTGGAGGCCGAGCGCATCGCTCAGCGCACCCGCTACGATATTGAAATGCTGCGTGAAATCGGCTTTTGCACCGGCATTGAAAACTACAGCCGCTACTTTGACGGCCGCCAACCCGGCGATCCGCCTTTTTCACTGCTGGATTATTTCCCGAAGGATTTTATCGTATTCATCGACGAAAGCCACCAGACCATTCCTCAGATTCGCGCCATGTACGCGGGCGACCGCGCGCGCAAGACCGCGCTGGTGGATTACGGCTTCCGCCTGCCCTCCGCCTATGATAACCGCCCGCTGCGGTTTGACGAATTTGAGGCGCGCATTGGGCAAACGGTGTTCGTATCGGCCACGCCCGGCCCCTACGAGGCCGAGCATTCGCTGCAGACGGTGGAGCAGCTCATCCGCCCCACGGGACTGCTGGATCCCAGGATCATCGTGCGCCCCGCCACCGGGCAGGTGGACGACCTGCTGGGCGAAATCAACGAAACCGTCGCCAAAAAGGAGCGCGTGCTCGTCACCACCCTGACTAAAAAGATGGCCGAAAGCCTGACCGAATACCTGCACGACAGCGGCGTGCGCGTGCGCTATCTGCACAGCGATATCCAAACGATGGAGCGCATGCAGCTGATCCGCGATCTGCGCCTGGGGCAATACGATGTGCTGGTGGGCATTAACCTGCTGCGCGAGGGTCTGGACATTCCCGAGGTATCGCTGGTGGCCATTCTGGATGCGGACAAGGAGGGCTTTCTGCGCTCCGAAACCAGCCTGGTGCAGACCATCGGCCGCGCCGCGCGCAACGCTCAGGGCCGCGTGCTGATGTATGCCGACGTGCTGACCGACAGCATGGCGCGCGCCATCAATGAGACCAACCGCCGCCGCGCCATTCAGGAGGCCTACAACCAGCAGCACGGCATCACCCCGCAATCGGTGCAGAACGCCGTGCGCGCGCTGATTGAGATCACCGATAAGGCCGAAGCCGATCCGCGCAGCCGCGCCATGGACGAGGACGAGCGCGCCATGCTGATGCAGCAGCTGGAGGATCAGATGCTGGACGCCGCCAACAGCCTGGACTTTGAAAAGGCTGCCAAGCTGCGCGATCAGCTATTTGAATTAAAGGGCAAGGCCCCCGTGGACAAGCCACAGCCCACGCGCAGAAAACGCCGCGTAAAACGATAAACAAACAGCAAAGCCGCCCCGTCATTCAAACGGAGCGGCTATTTTTCGCTATGCAGGCCTTATTCGTTCTCTTTCTTTTTATAAAGGCCGCCGCTGCCAGCAGCAGCGGGAACACGAACGCGCCGATATTGACCGGCTTGATTCCGCCAAGGAAGGAAGTCAGGCCGAGCAGGGACATCATGCACGCAATCGCGCATCCCTTGCAGGTCTTCTTTGTCTTTGTATTTCCTCTGAAAGAGCATTTCTATCTTTCAAATTCGCTTTCGGCTTTGGCGTAGATGCTGCGCAGATCCCGTTTGATCTCCTCATGCTGCTTGCAGAACATACCCGGCAGCTCATCCAGGGCAAAATACTTGAGGTCTATGGTTTCGTCCTGATCGCAGCGCAGACTGCCTGCGATCGCCTTCAGGCAGTATACAATGCAGATGCTGTGCGCCTGATCGCCGTTGGGATAACGCATATCGCTGTCCGTATAGATGCCCAACAGCGATTGGACTTCAACGTCCAGCCCTGTTTCTTCCTTCAGTTCACGAATTGCGGCCTGCTCCGGCGTTTCGCCGATTTCGATTGCGCCGCCGGGAAAGCCCCACATGCAACTGTCACCGCGCTTTTGCAAAAGCACGCGGCCGCACTCGTCAAACAGGCATCCGCCCGCAAAAGCCAGGATCACCTTTTCGTGCCCAACCTTGCTTCTCAGCCACCTGATGTAGTTTGCCATCCTGCTTTACCCCTGGTGCAGCGGCAGCTCCACCGTGAAGGTTGTGCCCTTGCCTACTTCGCTTTCCACATGGATTTCGCCGCCATGCAGCATCACCAGCTGATGCACAATGGCCAGTCCCAGGCCGGTGCCGCCCGCCTCGCGGCTGCGCGCCTTATCCACGCGGTAGAAACGATCAAAGATGTGCGGCAGATGCTCGGCGGCAATACCGGGGCCGTTGTCTTTGACCTTGAGCACCGCGTCGCGCCCTGATTTTTGCAGCGTGACCGTCACTTTTCCGCCATCCTGGGTATACTTGAAGGCGTTTTCCATCAGGTTATAGACCACCTGCTGCAGCTTGGTGCGGTCGGCGTACATATCGCATTCATCCTGCAGGGAGAGCACCAGCGTCTGATGGCGCTTTTCGGCCATGGGCTTGAGCAGATGCTCGGTATCCTTGACCAGCTCCGCCAGGCTCATGTTCTCGCGGGAGAGCTTGACGTCCTTCACATCCATGCGCACCAGCGTCAAAAGGTCGGTCACGATGGAGGACAGCCGGTCGATTTCGCGGTTGATATCGCTCAAAAATTCCGTCCGCAGCCCCGTTTCCATTTCAGGCTGATAGATCAGCGATTCAATCAGGATTTTCATCGTAGCCAGCGGGGTTTTCAACTCATGGCTGGCATTGGATACAAACTGGTTGCGCGCCTGATCGAGCGATTCGATCTTTTCGCTCATGCTGTTGAACGTGCGCGCCAGGCGGCGCATTTCGCCCGAGCCGCGCACCTTGACGCGGGTGGAAAAATCGCCGCGCGCCATGGTCTGAATACCCTTTGTCAGGGCTGAAATGGGCTTGGTGATAATCTGCGAGAAAACCAGGCTGAATACCACGGCGAAAGCCGCCACCACCAGGAACAGCAGCACCATCTGATCGCGCAGCTCATAGAGGTTCTGCATCATGGTCTGCACGGGTGAGGCCAGCATCAGAACGCCGATAATATCTGCCTGCTGAATCACGCCGGCGGTGCAGTAGCCCACCCAGGTGGACTCGGCGGCATTGGAAAACAGGAACGGCGTTTTCTTTGTGATTTCGCCGTCACTGTTGAGCGAGTGCACACCATAATCAGCCATATCTCCGCGCACCAGAATGCTGGCTACCTCGGGATAATCCACCCGGGTGCCATTGAGCGCGGAATAGGTATCCACCTGCACCTTGCCGTATTTATCCAGCACCAGCAGCCGGCCGCCCAATTCGCCGCCCGCGGTGGACAGCTGGGTGTACAGCTCCTGCGTATCCCCCTTGGCAAGCAGGGGGGCGATGCGCACAGCCAGGCTTTCGATGCTGGCACTGTCCGTGCGAATACGCTGCTCAAAGAGATATTCGCCCACCATATTGGTGAGCGAATTTGCCATAACGGAAAAGGACAGACCCACAATGAGCAGGAACGCCAGGATAATCTGCCAGCGAAGGCTGAATACCTTGTTGTCAGTCCTTATCAGTAAAATAGTAGCCCACTCCCCACTTGGTGAAAATGAACTCAGGCTGCGAGGTGTTGCGCTCGATCTTTTCGCGCAGGCGGCGGATATGCACGTCTACCGTGCGGGCGTCGCCCATATAATCGTACTTCCACACCGTTTCCAGCATGGCTTCGCGGCTGAACACCTTGCCGCGATTGTTGATAAACAGCTGCAAAAGATCAAATTCCTTGGCGGTCAGGCGCACTTCCTTACCACCCAGGGTGACGGAGCGGTTGACAATATTGACCTCCAGATCGCGCACGCGGATGATCTTTTTCTTTTCCGCGGCGACGGGCTGGCTGGCGCGGCGCAGGATGGTTTTAATCCGCGCCTTGACCTCCAGGATATTAAAAGGCTTGGTCATATAATCATCCGCGCCATATTCCAGGCCCAGAATCTTATCCATATCCTCGCCCTTGGCGGTGAGCATGATAATGGGCACGTTGCTGGACTCGCGGATGCGCTGGCACACCTGAATGCCGTCGAGCTTGGGCAGCATGACGTCCAGCAGCACCAGATCCACGGTGTTGGCAAAAAACACCTCGAGCGCCTCCTCGCCGTCATAGGCGGCCAGGGTCTCGTAGCCCTCCTGCTCCAGGGTATATTTCAGACCCTTGATAATAAGGGGCTCGTCATCTACCAACAAAATACGTTTTGCCACCGAAATCAATCCTTCCTGCGTATCGGATGTACCGCAATGCTATACCTATAATATATTACAACAAATATTGCGATCAATCAAGTGGATTGAAACATTTTCTACACAAATTTTTCCGGAATGCGACATATTTTCAGCGCAGGCGCGGGCTTTTCAGCCCAAAGCAGCGCCGCGCATCCATTTCGGCGCGCGGCGCAGGGGAAGCATTGTTATTTATGATAGAGCTTGTGGGTTTGATACACCGGATCGGAGGTCAGGTTGACCCCCAGGCGTCGGAACACGTTTTCATCCACGGGCGAGAGGATCACGGTGGTGTGCGCCTCCAGCCCCTTGAGCTTGGGAAGCTGTTCAATCGCACGGGCCGCCATCTCGCTGGTTGCGGCGGATACAGACAGCGCCACCAGCACTTCGTCCGTATGAAGACGCGGGTTATGATTGCCCAGGTACTTGCATTTCAGCTCCTGCACAGGCTCGATGATCTGCGGCTGCAGCAGGGGGATTTCATCGTCAATGCCGCCCAGCGCCTTGAGCGCATTCAGCAGCATAGCGGCGGATGGGCCCAGCAATGAGGAGGTTTTGCCTGTCACGATGCGCCCATCATCCAGCTGCAAAGCCGCCGCAGGCGCGCCGGTCTGCTCCGTGCGCAGGCGAGCGGCCGCCGTCACCGGACGGTTCTCATCGCTCAGCCCCATGCGCTGCATCAGCATTTCCAGCTTGGTCAGCTCATTCTCATTGCCATGGCCCTTGCGCTCCTGACAGCGGGCATGATACAGGCGGCGGATAATCTCCTGCTTGGCCGCTTCGCGACAAATAGCATCGTCCGAAATGCACTTGCCCACCATGTTCACGCCCATATCAGTGGGCGAACGGTAGGGCGATCCGCCCCAGATATGCGTGAAAATGGCCTGCAGCACCGGGAAAACCTCGATATCACGGTTATAATTGACCGTCGTTTCGCCGTAGGCTTCCAGGTGGAAGGGATCGATCATGTTCACGTCGTTAAGATCGGCCGTGGCGGCTTCATAGGCCACGTTGACCGGATGCATCAGCGGCAGGTTCCAGATGGGGAAGGTTTCAAACTTGGCGTAGCCCGCCTTGACTCCATGCTTGTTTTCGTGATACAGCTGGGACAGGCAGGCGGCCATCTTGCCGCTGCCCGGGCCAGGGGCCGTCACCAGCACCAGCGGGCGGGTGGTTTCCACATACTCATTGCGGCCGTAACCCTCGTCGCTTACAATCAGATCGACATTATTGGGATAGCCCGGAATGGGATAATGGCGATACACGCGCACGCCCAGTGCTTCCAGGCGCTTCTGGAAGGCGATAGCCTGCGGCTGGCTGTTGAAGCGCGTCAGCACCACGCTGCCCACGTACATGCCCACACCGCGGAAAGCGTCGATCAGGCGCAGCACATCCGCATCATAGGTGATGCCCAGGTCGCCGCGCACCTTGTTTTTTTCAATATCGTCGGCATTGATCACGATCACCAGCTCAGCCTGATCGCGCATGGTCAGCAGCATGGAAATTTTGCTGTCCGGCCGGAAGCCCGGCAGCACGCGGGAAGCATGGTTATCATCAAACAGCTTGCCGCCCAGCTCCAGATAGAGCTTGCCGCCAAACTGGCTGATGCGCTCCCGAATATGCTCAGACTGCATGCGCGTATATTGATCGTGATCAAAACCGATTTTCATGTGTGCCCTTCCCCCTGTTCATCTTTTCCGCAAAAAATCCCAAACACATCGATTATAACACAAATCCGCCTTGTACAAAAGGCGGATTGAGAAATTTTTCGTTTAAAAGCGCAGTTTTCTGAATGCTGCTATTTTATATTAAAATCTGGTATGTATTTGCTCTGGGCGGATTCCTTCTCCTGCACAAAGGCGTTCAGTCCCAGATCGCGCGCACGATCGAGCACACGCTCATATTCCTCGTCCGTCACGCGGCGATTCAGCCCTTTCACATGGCACTGCGCAATGGGCGTATACTGGCGCATGATGCTCACCGGCGTACCCTGCGGGGTGTTCTGGGCAATCCAGTCCATTACCTTCAGGCTATCCCCCGTGCAGCCGGGAATGACCAGATGGCGAATAATCGTGCCGCGCGTCATCATGCCCTGCGCGTCGTACTGCGCGGGGCCGGTCTGCCGCAGCATTTCCAGTATGGCCTGTGACGCGGCCTCAAAATAATCAGGGGCGTTTGCCAGCACCTTGCCCAGGCGCGGAGACACATTTTTAAGATCGGGCAGGTAGATATCCACCCGGCCATCCAGTGCCCGCAGGGTATCCACACGCTCATAGCCGCCGGTATTCCATACAATAGGCAGCGCGGGCCGGGCGATATCCAACGCACGCAGGATGGCCGGCACAAAGTGCGTGCCCGTCACAAAGGAGATATTGTGTACGCCCTGCGCGGCCAAATTGGCAATCAACTCGGCCAGCTCCTCATCCGTCACGGGACGGCCCTGCTTTTCATGGCTGATTTCGTAATTTTGGCAGTATACGCAGCCCAGCGGGCAGCCACTGAAAAAGATGGTGCCACAGCCGCGCGTACCGGACAGGCAGGCTTCCTCCCAGTAGTGCGGAGCCGCGCGGGCTACCACCGCGCGCGTGCCCATGCCGCAATAGCCCTCGCCATGGGTTTCATCGCGCTGGGCTCGGCACATGCGCGGACAAAGCGTACAAATCATGGGCTTGTTTCCTTCCATTAACAATTGATGGTTGCGTATCGCTGCGTTTTATGCTATGATAGATAAACGTTCAGGCGCCTGTACCTCAGTAGGATAGAGGGTCCGCCTCCTAAGAAGAAGGCCGGCCACCGATTTTCCAGAAGCTGAAAGTGGGAACTGCGTTCGGAAGTGACCCGGAATCCCGATCACTCCGACGCCCCTGAACCGAAGGTCAAAATCAGCAGGTGGGAAAATGTCCTACCGCCAAAGTTAGAAAAGCTGATTAGAAATCGACCTTCCAGATTAGCAAAAATCACCCCAGCCTCATGGTGAGTAATCGCCGAAGCCTCGAAAGCCTTGCAAAATAAGGACTTTCGAGAGTATGGTCCCGTAGCTCAGCAGGATAGAGCGGTCGCCTCCTAAGCGACAGGCCGTGGGTTCGAATCCCGCCGGGATCACCATTTTACCTACCAGATTCGACAGATTTGCCCTCAAAAGGCAGCTGTGAAGCTGGTAGGTTTTTTCTTTTTTCAGGATGCTACGGAACACAGAAAATCTACTAACAGACGATTGCCCCTGTTAGCAGATTTCTAATTTTTCAGCGCGATTTCTAATCGGCCTTCACGTATGTCCTCTCTTCAGCGTCTAATTTTTTCGGACGGACGAGCTAAAAATAGCGGACGCTACGAACGGCATCTTTCCTGAACCTGAAAAAAGCTTATACGACCTGGCGTTTTGAGAGCTCAGTAAACAAAGATCAGACGAATCTCCAGATGGTCTTGACTTCTGTGAAGATAATTATCTGCTAACTGCGGACAGAGGCTGTTTTGCAAGATTAATGCAGTTTATTAGCTCTGCTAATGCCTACCGCCATATTGGGTAAGGGGTGCTACAAGGATTTGTACTCTTCTCCAGGACGCCAGGAGTGCCCCATCAGCTGACGGAATAAATCCCGAATTCTCATCAACACAGAACCAAGATGATTCTTCTTTGTTTATTAATCTAATCCGTTAATTGTTTTCCTCAAAGTTTTCTACTTGCTCCATGACCTTTCTAAATACTTCCGGACTATATTGAGGAGGATATCCGTTTTTAATCAAGCATACCTTAATATCAAACTTTTTTGCATCCTTCTTTGATCTGGGCATATTACCCCTCCTTGGCTTAACACGTTGTCATAAGAAGATTGTACCACATGTATGATGTTTCGTCTACGCGTTTTGTGAAAGTTTCATACTTTCTTAATTTCCTTTTTGATTGCTGATAAAGCTACAAAAATACACCCAGCTTAATACTGGGTGCGATAATAAACCTGTATCTTTCTCTCCAAACAAATAGCTTAATACAACATATTTGTATCCTCATCTGCCAGTCATACTGCTCGGTCGTCTGTTTATTAATCTGGTCCATCGTTTTTGACAGGACTTTCAGCATATTCAGCACTTCAGGATTTGTATTCATGTCCAGAATCGGTGAAATATAGCATTTGCCCCAAGGAAGATTGAACTGCGATACATCTGTTGTCCACTTTTGCAGCGGCTTTTCGGTACTGAAATCCCGATTGATGATATTGTCCGCAACTTTACCAACGTCGCCTTTGTAAGAATGGTACTTCTCTTTTGGACGTTTGCCAAACAGTGCAAGCTGGTTCATAATTCGTTGAACACGCTTGTGATTTACCTGAAACCCACGGTTCAGAAGTTCATGGTGTACCCGTCTCACGCCGTATCTTTTTCTGTTCTCGTTGAAAATAGTGGAAATTTCAGACGATAACTCGGCATTTCTCTCTTTGACTTTATCCGTTCTGCCAAGTTCGTAATAATACGTTGATCTGGACAAACCGATTACATCCAGCAGATCATTCAGTTTATGTCCTTCTTTGTGGAGCTCTTGGACGATCGCAGCTTTTTCGCCTTGAGTTGCGCTGCGCATCGCTCTTCTCTCAAGGCAATCTCTTTTTTTACGACGGCAATCTCCACTCTCAAACGTTCGTTTTCAGCTCTAAGCCGAATCATCTCTTCTCGCTCAGAAAGGGTCAGTTCTGTCGGTTCTATTTTCTTCTTCATGTCAGGCTCCTTGGGCGGCCGTCCTTGTCGTTGTGCGACCAATCCCTGATACCCTTTCATTTTATAGCATCTGACCCAACTGTACAAGAGTCCCTTGTCGATTCCCGCTGCTATTGCTTGTATCCGCGTCAAACATAGATTACACAAAGGCCAGAGAGCGCAGTCAAGGGAAAGGTGGAGATTTGCGAAGCAAA
>ERZ857521.204-NODE-204-length-94112-cov-13.141297_pt1 | contig 94112 bp, 81 predicted proteins | sample MGYA00519701_ERZ857521 | MGnify/ENA primary metagenome ERZ857521 (study PRJEB31778, sample SAMEA3449346) | human gut metagenome | biome: human gut; feature: human-associated habitat; material: faeces | place: United Kingdom | collected 2010/2012 ...
TTTGTAACGAAAAAAGTAAAGAAATGGATAAATGAGAATTTGATAACGAACAGCAGACCGACTGAATAAGCGGAACGCTGCCAAACATTATAGTCTATTTATGTTTACACAATTATACAAAATAATAAAGGACAAAGGACTACATTACAAGGAAATGTGGTTTGATGACACCAAAGGTGCTGTTATCGTACATTGTGGTAAAGTTGGTTTTGTCGGTAAAACCGAGGAACATTCAATGACAATCGAAGAAGCAAAGGATTATCTGAAAAAAATCATTCTGCTTTGGAAAGAAGAGGGATATCACGAGTTCCCCGACGAAGAACTTATTGAAATTATCATCCAATTTCCATTGAAAAGTGAGCAAGGGAATAAGCGTGATAAATGGTTAGGCGAAAAATGCTCTGAATATGTTCAAGCCCATTTGGGTTGTAGAGGATTAGGTTATTCAGAAGGTCCGGATATAAGAAACAAGAAACTCAATATATTTTTCGTTGTTGTTGATGAAGATAGAGCAGTATCTTCTATTAAGACCTGTTTAAAAACATATCGTCTGGATTTGACTCATGCAATAATTGCTGCAAGAAGATGGGATGAAGATGGAGAGTTTAGAGTCAGATATTCGCATAAACCAGTCAAAGAATTTTCATTAATTTAATAGACTATAACACGCACCTCAATCGCCAGAAATGGCGATTAGCTGCCAGACATTATTCGTAAAAAATAAATGGAAGAAAAGAATTATATATCAAACTTAGATCGCTCGCTCTGGAGTATTAATGACATGGGGTTATATGCGACTCAGCATCCTATCTATATCAATTCTTTAGATGGTAATTTTGATGCATGGTTTGATACAGACGGTGAGAGTTTTCCGACCAATAAACAGCTTATTGCATGGGCGGGATTTGGCAATATTAACTCAAATGAAATGAAAGAAATGATGATAGACGGCCTTGCAAAATTAGCAGATAAAATGGATGTTTTGCCTGATGATGCTGAACCGGAATTTGGTCCGATATACAAGCCTATGGTAATTTCTAAAAACGCTAAACGCACTATTGAAGCTATAAGGCATAGTAGAAAATCATTAGGAAAAATGGCAAAATCCACCTTAAAATGCAATTCAGTTGTTGTACCATTGCAAGATAAAGCACCTGTCAGATTCATAGTAATGAACTTTGAAATAGGTCGTAGGCCTTATGAAATGGAAGCAGTCTTTTGTAATGAAAAGATGCTTATGGTCGGAGAAAACTCTGGCATTTGGACTCGTCTTGAATGGATATATGAGTTTAATATCCCTGAGTTCAATATTGAAACAGCATTGCATCCATATTGGCAACCTGAATAATATATTCGAATAACACGCATCTCAATCGCTCAAACAGCGATTAGTTGCTAAACATTATCAACTTATTAATGAATAAAATGAAAAAGGACAAACATATAAAAGTGCTATTCCACTTGGAACAAGATGAAGATGGCTATCCACCATTTTCTATTGAAAGTTTGTGGTGCAAAAAGGCAAGTAATAATACCTATATTGTCGATAATGTGCCATTCTATACCTATGGAATCAGTTTGGGGGATGAGATATGTGTTACAGAAGAAGATGGCGAATATCATTTCCAATCCATAGTGAATCCCTCTGGAAATAGCACATTGAGGGTGCATTTTAATGATAAACGTATGCAGGAGGTTAGAGACAAACTACTTGGTATGGGATGCAAGGTAGAGATTTCTAATCTCTCTTCATTCATATCCATAAATGTACCACAAGAAATCTCCTTAAAAGGAGTTGAGGATGTTCTGACCAATATGCAAAAAGAATGTAATAGTTTGGCTTATGAACATGGTGTTGTCAGACAAAGTATAAGTTGATAACAAACAGATGAAACATTTAAGGCGGTTTATCTGCCAGACATTATAAGCTATATTGAATTTTACCCATGAATGATAAAATTAGAGTATTGATGTCTATTTATATTCCCGGTCTTGGTGAATATATTGATGATCATTTGATATGGTCTGAGTTAAATACATTTATTAAAACTCTTGCACCTAAAATCAATCTACAAGATTTGGGAGACTGGAATCTTTTAATCATTGTGCTTGCTCAACGAACCGATGCAATCAGTGTTGCAAAGCGTCTTGCACGGTACCCCTCGGATAAAGAATATGCAATTTATATGTCAATCCCCATACCAGATGATGAGCAAGCAGCCTATGGACTTTCCTGTGTAAAAGAAACAATTTTCAGAGAAGCTAATGACAAATATTCGCATGTGCTCTGTAAAGCTGATTTTAACAGCTATACTGATTTGTGCCAATACATAATTGAAAGCTCTAAACAAGCAATAGACTTGGCTTTCACTTATGGATTTACTTGTAAAGGTAAAAGAATAATGAAACAAAAGTAGCTTATAACAAGCGGCTGAATCACCTAAAAGTTGATTAGCCACCGAACATTAGCAGTTTAGAATTAAATATTATGGATAAAGAGCAATTCAAATCAATAGTTCATCCAATAATGAAAGCGAATAGCTTTCGTAGGAAAGGAAATTCGTGGTATAAGACTACTGCCGAATGTATAGTCGTATTCAATCTCCAACACTCTTTGTATGGAAAGATGTTTTATATAAACTTGGCGGCTTTATTACGTAAGGGAGATGATTTATTATTTCCTAAAGAATATCAATGTGATATTAGAATGCGCTTCCCAATAATGGAAATTGAAGGATATTCCACACAAATGATATTAGATTTAGAATCGACTATTGATGAACAGTTGCGTTCACGGTTAATTGAAAATATCATAAATATTTCAATACCCATTTTGCAAAAATTAGAATCAATAGATGGAATAATTGAGCTATATGGAGAAAAACCGGAACTTAATAATACTTATCCCTTTAGTTCAATTCTGTATAGAAAAGAAATGAATAATAAGTTAAAGACTATTTAGAAAATAAACTGCTAACAACAGCAAACCGACTAAAAGCGGAACGCTGCCAAACATTATGTACCTATAAAAATAAATACAATGGATAATATGTTTCAGAAATTGCTTGATGACATAAAAAGGTCATCCAAAACAATAAAAGTCTTGCCATGTGACGACATCGCAAAGCAGGCATTAAAGGAGAAATACAAGATGAATAGCGAAAGCCTGCTTGCGGCAATCCTTGATAATACCGGGGGTATCGTCATAGATAATTGGATAAGATTATATGGAGCGGGAGAAGTGAACTTCGTTATGAGGAACAGTTTGTTTCCATTCAACGAGATAGTAATCGGCGAGGATATATTGGGCGGATTATTCATTTGCTTGAACAACGGCAATATTGGATATTTTGCTCCCGATTGTTTGGAACTGGAAGATATGGACATTAAGTTGGGGCAATTTGTGTATTGGTGTTTGCATGGTGATACAGATACTTTTTATTCAGATTATCGCTGGCAAGGTTGGCAAAAAGACACTTCTGCCTTAAACAACAATGAAGGCGTTGCCTTTTATCCTTTTTTATGGGCAGACGCAGAAAGTCTGGAAAGCAGGAGTCGAACAGTCGTACCTATGGATGAAATCATTAAACTGGAGTTCGACTTTTTAGAGCAAGCATCAAACAATATGGAAGTATAGGTGCGTAACAAACGAATAAATCTCCCATAACGGTCGATTATCCACCGAACATTAGCAACCTTATAAATACAACTTATTATATGAACATAGAAAAATTAAATCAATATACGGAAGAACAGATTATCGAGCTAAAGAATGAAGATAATAAGGTGCGATTGATTATAGATGAACAGCCAGATTTAATGAAGTTACAACTTCTTAAAGATACAATAATCAATGAGACAACAGAAGTTACATTAGTAATATGGTCGAATGATAATAATTTGATAGAATTATCTGAATTTGAATGTATAAGCAATAATGTGGTAGGGTTTGAATCATACAACTATGGTGAAATGTTGAAATCAATCAAAGGAATTTCCATTTTCAAAAACTTGAGAAATGTTGTTATCAATCAGCTATATGATAATAAACTGTGTATCGATGAACTTGCTTCATTAGAGAATTTGGAAGAACTCAATATGCGTCCCATTCCAATAACAAAATATCAATACCCCGGATTGAATAAATTGAGTGTTTTGAAGCGATTGAAAGTCGTAGGATTGGATTCGAATATGTTGTCTTGCTTACCGAACCTGGAGGAATTAATTTGTTATCGCTTTAAAGACGGAAGTAATTTGGAATATGTGATGCCTAACCTAAAAAAAATTATCATAATCGATTCTCCCAAGATAAAAGAATTAGATTTCTTATTTGGCCTTACGAGACTGAATTATATTCATCTTGAGGGGTTAAGCCAAATTGAAGAATTACCTGATTTGAGCAGTATTTCAACATTGGAAAGTCTTCGTCTTGTTAATATGAAACGCCTAAAAAAGTTTCCAATACACCACATGGGATTGAAAGAATTAGCAGTAAAATTACCTATGGATGCATTGGATGATGTGAGACCAGAAAATCTTCCCAAACTTGGGAAGATAATAGTAAATTTGGGTAGTAATAAAAGAAGTGAAATGGTATTATCCAGATTTAGAGGATTTTGTGAAGTTTCTATGACGACTTTATAGGTTGCTAACAAACAGATAAGACTTTTAAGAAAGGTGGTTTATCCGCCAAACATTATAAGCTATAAAATGAATTTGATATGATAAAATACATTTCGGGAGATATATTACAGAGCAAAGATGAGTACATAGCTCAAGGAGTGGCTGTTGGCTCACAAGAAGGATTGGGAACAGGTCTTGCCTTTAAACTGTCAAGCCAATTTCCTGAAATCCAAAAGCTTTTCAAGAAGTACACGCGGAATACTAAATTTCAAGCTGGCGATGTTTTTATAGGAGAGATTAGCGGTTCCTCTCCAGGTATAATCTATATCGCTACTCAACCGGATATGTACCATGCGGAACTTACATATCTGAATAAAGGTTTGAAGCGCTTGAAAAAGGTATGTGCAAGCAGAGGTATTAAAACTGTGTCTCTCCCGAAGATAGGTGCAGGTTTAGGTAAATTGGATTGGAATAGTGAGGTGAAACCTTTGCTCGAAAGTATTTTATCTGATTGTGAAACAGTATTCACTGTCTATGAAGATTACAAAATTGAATATGAGAATTAGCTTATAACATATGGCTAAATCGCCTAAAAGTTGATTAGCTGTCGAACTTTGCCAACAAAGCAAGAAATATAAAATATGACTAAAAAATTGAAGAGACGTAAAGGATTGATAAAGATAATAACCGTTATAACCGCCCTCGTTCTGTTCGGGTGGCTGTATCGGGAACTTCATCCGACCATCATCTTCCATACCACACAAGAGAGCAAGTATTTGGGAAAGATAGTTTGTACGGCGAATGGCGATTTGGAGAAACTGTATATCGAAAATCACACCGTCCGATACAGGTTGCCCTATCTTTGGAGTTGGACAGAGGAGGACGAGATGGCTGTTTTCATAGACAACTACGGCGATGTCATTCGTAAAAAGGATTTGGACTTTTGGAAACTGGATATTTATTTGGACGAGAATAATTGCTACCTACGCCATAATAAGACAGCATACTGTTGCGGCTTACGCCATATCCTGCAATCAAAAACAAGTAAATAAGTTGATTAATGTAATTGATACAATGTCTCATTGGCAAAAAATAGTAAGGACAATATGGGCACTATGCTGACTCTTGCTGCTATGGGCAGGCATTAGCGATTACTTGCAGTTCACGGAGCATCCGGAACTTTATCCCATAGGCGAAGGCTTCGGATGGACTTACGAATCCTCCCGCAATTATATCGCTTCCAGCTGGATAATTGTCGGCTGGGCAGTTATCGGCATAGGCGTATCTGCTTTATATCGTCTAAAGTATAATATGGTCTGCTTTTTTGCACACATCATCCTGACCGCCCTGATGATTGTGTATCGTTGGATCTTTACTATGACGTAGGGCAAGTGGGGAACGTAATAAAAACAGAATACGAACCTATAAAATTGGAACAGATATGAAAAGTATGAAAGTTATAATGATGGAAATGTTAGCCCTTGTTTTCGGGCTGTCAAGGTGCAGGAACACGGATAAGCAGGCGCAGCAGGACATCTTCCGCAACGACAGCCGGACGGTTTATGAAATCGTGCCGTAGCCCGTATAACCTATTCAAACAGACAAATGGACTGGCAGCAGACAACCATGTAACAGACATCTATGAGAATACCTTTATGTCTTATATTGCTATTGTTACCTTCCCTGATAATAAAGGGACAAACGGGACAAGATTCTATCATCTTTCATGGGAATATAGTGAACGACATGAAGGAGGAAGAGGATATTGTAGCACAGTACAGGTACAATCTATTTTGTAAAAGTAATCCACAAAACAGGATTCCATTAGATACGACTGTTTTTGCAATCAAGTGTTTGAGAGGAGATACTATTGTTCTGGAGGTGTTGGAAGCGTCTCCTTTCCTTTTTCAAGTGGAATGTATCGCAAACAGCGATGCCCCGACCGATATTCATATTTGGAATTTTCCCAAATCATATAATGGTTGGCATCTTGGTGATAATAGGACAGAACATCTGCCCGTAAAAAAAGGGGATTACCTTTCAGCATTAGTCGGAACCTATCAGCAGACATTACATATCGCAGGCGAAAAGCTTGTATGGACGATGATGAAACTTGTCGCTGATGGCACTTTTGAATATATCGGTAATATCTTTAATCTGGACAGAGAAGGTGGAAATTATCTTATTGGAAGATGGTATGTAAACAAAGATACCCTTGTGTGCAATGTAGAACCTGAATTATTTCCTCCGAGAATACAAAGGCGTTATGACGGACAGATTCTTTGTTTTCGTTATCCTGCATGGGAAGAAAACAGGAAAGAAGCTTTGAGCCATGGCATCGTTTACAAGTTCTTAATACGCAAGACAGGTTTGATTGAGATTGATGACAAACAAAGAATATTCAAAAAAATAAAGCATCGGTAGTTACCGGATATGATTAAATACAATGGTAACAAAGAGCAGATTTTTTAATATCGCATTATGCGTTCACATCCTATGCGGAATTTTGGGCATGATGATAATATGCCTTGTTCCGGAGAAAGACCATGTACGGTGGGGGCTCGGATACCTTGTCGGCTATCTGTTCTTTTTCTCGCTCGTCCTCTTGTCTTTCCTCCCGAAAGGCCTGCCCCGACGGATGAAAATCGGCCTACGGATTTACAGGGCGGTCTATTGGGTGGGAGCATTGGTCCTGATGTTCATACCCAAAGGCCTATTCCTTCTTTTCGTTTTGCTATATGAATGCGGGAGTAACAGCACCAAGATTGCGGAAGACGGACAATATATCATACGCCTTTACGTCACCGCCTCCCTTTTTGACGATTATAATGAGAAAAGGATATATAGGAAACAAGGGATGATAGAAAAATATATCGGTAGTTTTGATGCAGATGATGTGATTAACCTATACGACATTAAGTCTTTTCGCATAGATGAGAACAATACATTTATCGGGAATTGCCATTTATCAATTAATGGCAGTCCTAAAGACAGCGTCATGACCTTTCCAATTATAAGGCCAAGAAACTGAGCTTATAACAAGGCGGCGATTTGTTGCTGTTATGATTCGCTCCCATAAAAGAGTTCCGTTGGCAGATTGCTTTTACTTTTCGGCAAGGAAGGCAAGATAATCCCTGACCGCCTTGTGGCATCCCGTAAAGTCCGGAGTCCGGCATCCCCTGTATTTCCGGTAACTGACGGTTCCGTTCCGGTTAATGCCTATCACATGCTTGTTGAATGTGCCTTTTGTCCGGATATGGATGTCAAAACCGTCACGTTTGGCGATTTCAAGGAACAGTTCCGCCGTGATTTTCTCACCGGCCAGGAATTTCCGTTTGGCATCATCGAGTTGCCGTTGCCATTGCTCTGCCTCCAGTTTCCTTTTTTCCTCTTCTTTCCTTTTCCATTCCATACGTCTCTGCTCCTGTCTTTTTGCGTATGCTTCACGCGCCTTCTCCAAAGGAGCAGAATCCAGTCCGAGTTCCCTGAATACACGGATGGCTAATTGGGAAACGTAGCCGCCGTTTTTTGCATTTTCCAGGGTATTCGCTATCCAGTTCCTGCAATTGGCTGCCGCTTCTTCACGGGATTTCTCCTTGTCAAGGTCTCTCCGCGAAGACTGCCCGCATGAGAAATAGACGTTGTTTATCTTGCATACCACATGGAAATAGTCCTCGCTTTCATTGCCGTATTCGTTTTTCTTGGACAGGGAAACATATACGTTCTCTGCATACGGTTCAAGCTCCATGTATGGGGCGACGACGGTGTTGCCGTCAAACTTGTATCTCAAAACTTTTGTTTTCATTACATATTATATTATTTTGTTGTACATATTCTATGGATTCATTCGCAGTCACAATCGCATACTTCATCTATGATTTCCTTTTCGCTCTTTTCGCCTTTTAAGAATGCGAAGAAATCAGGAAAGAAAAGCTGGGCATAGTCTGTATCCAATTGCGTACCTTTCCCGTCTTTAGTCGCACATATGGCAAAACGGCATGTCAAAGAGTTTTTTTTCTTCGGCACGATGTGAAAGGACAGGTTTTCTGTGGCGTTGATGTTAAGACTTCTATGATAGGTATAGAATGTTTTGGGGATTCCTTTGTCCGTATCTATATCCATCCGTTTGTATCCGTATTTTTTTAACAGCCGGATCAGTTCTGAGACTGACATTCCTGTATGTGAAATGATGAGAGCCCAGTTGATTTCCACCAGAGTTTCCTCATAGTGGTCGTATAACTTGTCGAATTGTTCCTGGTATTCTTCAAGGAACTCACCGTCTTCGTTACACATGTCTTCAAGAGCCATTCCGTTGTTTCCGGCGAGGGCAAGGTCACTTAGTCCGCAGGCGATTTCATTGAGCAGCGAGCGTTCCTCGTCCTTGTCTTTCTCTGTTCCGACGGCTCTGAGCCGGGCATACTTGTATAAATCAGCCCGGAGTGAAATGTCCGGTTCCTGCAATATATCCGTGATGCCATGCCCGGAGAGTTTCAGCCTGATGCTTCCTGGCAGGCTGCGCCACCATTTGTTTACATTGTCCGTATTCATAATATCTTAAAATTAAATGGTTTGTATATTGTTTTTTGATTGCCATGCCTTGTGAGCAATGGCGACTTCCTGTCGTTCCTGTTCCAGCAACGTTTCCATTTCCGGAGTGTAGCCGAGGAAGCGGATATAACCGCCATTAAAGCCTGTAAGTTTGCATTGGATGCCCACTTTCTCCAGTTTGTCAATCCGTTTTTGGGCCGTTTTCGCGCTTGAATATTCTTTCGGCCAAAAATAATGTTCGCCCTGTGAGCCGTAATAGTCTTCCCCGAGTATCATTTCCCCGACATGTCTCCGGCTCTCAATGAAGCCGAACCGTGCCTTGCCCAGTGCCTGACGCACCGCCCTGTGTGCCGGCCCTTCGGGATGCGTGAACACTTCGGGGCAGTCCTTTCCCGTAAGTTTAGGCAGTTCCACTTTATACGGCTGCCTGTAACTGCCGATTCCGAGGGTGAGGTAGAAATTGGTATGGAAATAGTCCGTCATCGGGTCGCTGTCATCGAAATTGTACGACATCACGAAGTCCCTGACATTCAGCATTACCTCCTTCGCACGGTCAGTCAGGGACTTGTCGGATGCAATGTGGTAATGGTTGATATCTCCCTGGATTTTCCCCGATTCTTTGGTGAAAGCCTCGAAATCCGCTTTCATCAGACGGATGTAGATGGAATGGTAGTTTTCTCGTCTGACCGAAAACTTGTATCTCGGATAGGCTTCCTTGAGCCAGGTCCTGACCAGTCCGACGATTTCGGGTGCGTGTTGCCCCTCGTAATTGCGCCCTTTCCAGCGGTATTCGTTGTACACGTATTCGGTGTATTCCCTTGCCGTGGCCCCCGAATAATCGCATTCATATCCGGTAGAGGCTACGGAAATGTCCGTCTTGTCTTTCCAGACTTCAAAGAGCCTTTCAAACTCGGTGTTCACCTGCTGCATGATCGCAGTGTCTCCGCCCTTGTCGGGATGGTTCCACATGGCCAGACGGCGGTACTCTCTTTTCAGGTCCGCCAGTGAGTGTATGTTCTGGAAATAAGTCATAACCGCAATCTTATTATGCCCCGGCGAGGCGGTTGATAAAATACTCCTGCCAGTCAAGGTCAAGACCGAGATTGAGACAGGCGGCCTCTATGTCATCTTCCCTCAAATCATCCAGTTCCTGCAACTCCCGCAGGTTCCGGAGTTCGGAATCCAGGTGTTCCTGTGCTTCTGTGCCGTTGCAACCGCATGAGTCGCAAATCAGGCTGATAATGTCCTTTTGCATCTTGTCTGTTTCATTTTACATTGTAAATATTCCGTTTCTGTTCATAATCGAGTGTCTTCCACCATTCATCAGCTGCTTCCGCAAAAGTCTGGCGGGTGTCCTCCGAAGGGAAATCGGACGCCTTGAGTCCGGTTATGTATTCAAGGTCGTCGGTATTGTTGGATTTCCACCACTCCTGCATCTTTCTCATGAAATCATCCTTATAGCATAAGCAGGTGGTGAAGTCGCATTCGTCACACCATCTGTCATGGGAACTGTCATAACTGTTCCTGTGAAATTCTTTGGTGTTGGCATCAACCCATGCCGGGATCTGCACTTTCGTAGAACCGCATATGCCGCAGACTAAGATTTCGGAATCATCGGGATGCCTGCGCTTGGCCTTGCCGTCATAAAGTGCCACTGCCCGCCCTGCCAGTTTTTCCCTGTAGTGGTCGGTCAGTTCCGCATAGAACCGTTCTGCGGCCCCGAACACTCCCTTGTCCGTCATCTGGCACCATTTCTCCCAAAAATGCCGGTGCATGTCCCCGTACACGACCTTGCATTCTTCCTCGCTCCAGACGTTCCACATATAGTAGAAGAAGCTGGATACTGTATTTTCTGCTGTATATTTCATATGCAGGTTCATTTGCGGTTACACTTTTCATTTGTTGTCATATCTTCCAGTTGCAGACAAGCCGCCTCGTACATCTGGTTGAGCCAGTCGATGTTACTGGCTCCGAGTTCAAACGGAGTGTGGCAGGTCACTTCGTCTCCGCTTTCTTTTTCCGACGCGAATACCGTCAGGCTGCTGTCCGTGACTTCCAGCCCCGTCACCCGGCATTCATAGGGATCTCCATTCTTGCCGAACCAGATGACCCATACCGGATCATCATCTTTGTCACTGAATGTGATTTCTGTCATTCCGTGTGCATAAAGCAGCTGTCTGATGGCCTCGATGATGTCCTTTCGCAGTTCTTCAATCTTGTCGTCGAAACACATGGCCGTGTATTTGACCTTGCCCTTGTTGTCCCGTTCCTTGAAAGACAGGATCTGCATGTCGGGGTGACTGCCGAATTTCCAGTCTGTCACCTCGTCATCGTCGCGGGTAGTGTGGATATTGCCGCCCAGTACCAGGCCGCAGTCTTCCGTTACCATTCTTTCCGCATCGTCGCGGTCTTCCGCCACGACCTTGTAGGTACCCTCGAAGGAGTACCTTACTCTTACATCGTACTTTGCCATAATTCTTAATAATTTCTTTTTTTAATACATGTCGTTTATAAATGCGGAGAACGGCTTTTCGGCCGCCCTTCGGTTATCTGTCCTCTTCATAGAATGCCCGCCGGAACTTGTCACGTTCCATTGCGGTCTTCCCGTTGAAGTTGAAATGGGCGGAATGCCCGTATCCGGTCCTCGGCTCGCCGCCGTACCTTTGCAGGGCCGTGTCTATGTCCCAGTCCGTGTCGCCGATGCCGAGGGATATGCCCTCGTGGTGGAACAGGTGGTATGCCAGGCGCAAGGCCGGAAATGTCTTGTGCTCACGGCGCAGGTAATCGAACGCCCTGATTGCGATGTCCCGGTTGGGGACTTTGACTGTCGTTGCCATATCCGTTGTTATTTTCAGTTGAACATATTGGTGTCTTTCCTGTTGTCCCTGGCGGCCAGGGCGCCGAAGTGTATCTCCAGTATCCCCGGGCTGAAACACAATATGGAATTGTAGTCCATGCGTTGCCAGAGCATGAACCGCTCCCCGGCGAATGACCATCTGAAATAGCCGGACAGCGAGCCGAACTGCGGGTTGACGTTCCTGTTTATCAGGAGCCTGTTCACGTCCACGATGTGCCTGGCCGACAGGATGATGTTCAGTATCTCCACGAATGCCAGCTGTGAATACGGGTCCACCGGCATTATCTGGCTCTTGAAATTGATTCTCATATCCATGTGTTTTTTTAATTGTAGTTGTCATCAAATATCTCATAACGGCAACGGGGGATGTCAAGATAATAGGATGATACCCCCGTGTAGACAAGCTCGTTCTCCGCCATGTCCGCCGGGTCGTCCTCCGGTTCCGTGAGGGTATTCCCGTACAGGTCCAGATAGTGTGCGACCATCATGTACGGGTCATCGGAGGCGATGTCGTATCCGTAATGCCCGCTCCATGTGATGAAATGCTCCGTGTCTTCGCTGTCGAGCGCTCCAAGTGCGTCCCTGATGTCGAAGAAGTTCGGGCAGAGCCATTCCCGGTTGATCAGCCGGGCGGGTATGTCCTCCCATCCGAGATACCTGTATTCCGGATTGCGCTCCTTGGGAAACAGGTCGGAGCAGGCGCAGAGGAACTCGCCCATGTCGCTGAAATCCGACATCTGGAGCCAGTTGTCCTTTTCCTGCCTCATGTCTATGAGGTGTTGTGTCGTCACGGACACTTCTGAATGGTTCAAGTCCATAGTATGCTGTTTTTTGTCGTTATCAATGAATGGTTCATGACCGTGGATTTCATTCCACTGGCACCAAAGGTCCGTGTCCCCGGCTGTGCAGGTTTTTCAGGAAAATACCGGAGCCTCCGGCGAGGATGATTTTCCTGAAAACCGCCTGCGGCCCGACCTTGCACGGCCGGAAAGGGCACGGGCTACCTTTGCCTGTGGAATGGAAGCTGCGGTTTTCTGTATTCGTTTCCATTTTGCTCACTCCTTTATGCGCTGGCTGCCCCAGCTGATGTGTATCTTTCCCTCGCTGTCCCGAGTGCGGACGAGCAGGCTGTCGATGACGGACATCGTGATGTCGAACTCCTCGAATATTTCCGACTGTTCCCTGACTTCCCCCGTCTTGATGAACTCGTTCAGGCGCTCCTTGGCCAGCACCAGCGCCATCAGGTTCTGCTCGACAGAGTCCTCGTAGGTGACATAATGCACGTTCTTCATCTCCTTGGAGTCCAGGCGGATGAACCGGAAGTAGAACTGCTCCATCTTAGGTATGTTCCATTGCAGGGATTCCAGTATCACGTCGTTGCAGGTGGGTATGTTCACCGAACTGCTCAGGCTCTGTTGGGTGCATATCAGGATGCCGTTGATGGTGGAGTCGAATTCCGTCACGATGCCCTGGCGTTTCCGGAACGCAACGTCCCCCTTGACCGCGAACACCGGCCTGTCGGGGAAATGCTCGCGGATATAGCCCTCGTAGAGGTCGAAGGCCGCCAGCGTGGTGCATCCGATGGCCACCTTGCCGGGGATTCTCCTTACAAGCCTTTCTATGTACCGGGTCTTGCCGGGATACCCGTCCCCGTAATATCCGTCTATCAGGTGGGGCACCGAGCAGGCTTTGATGAGCAGCTTGATCTGCCTTATGAGCCTCAGTCCGGCGTCCTTCTTCGTGTCCCCCGTGCTGTTGTAGTACAGCTCGCAGATGCGGTAGAACTCCTCGATGATGACACGGTACACCTCGCGTTCTCCTTCCGAGGGGCGGACGGCATGTGTGCGTATCCGGTATTTCTCTCCCGCGAAGTCTCGGAACTTGCGGGTGATGACCGTCTTGCCGATGAGATCGGAGAGTTCGTCCTTGTTATAGACGTCCTGGTTCTGCTTCTCTATGCCGAACACGGTGGCCTTGCCGGGGCAGTGGCAGGCCCGGAACAGCACATGTCCCCTGAAGGCGGGAAACGGGGCGCCGTAATCCGGATTGTTCTCTTCCTCTATTTCGCGGTCCCTGTTCTCGCGGTAGACCTGCGGGCTCCAGCATATCATGTTCACCGAATTGTTGTAGAGCAGCTCGAACTGGCTGTACAGTTCCGCGATGTTGTTGCGCGTGGTCGTCCCGGTGTCGAGGATCTTGTACCTGAGCCTCCGGAATATGCACAGGACGTTTCTTGTACGCTGTGAGGTAGGGTTGGTGATTTCGTCCGACTCGTCGAAGACCAGGCACAGTTTCCTTGAGGCGCGTTTTATGAAACGCTTCAGGCCTCTTTTGAGCTTGCGGAGCATGGAGGTGGAGACGACAAGGAACATCCCTTCCGGAACGTTGTCAAGGTCGCCGGCCATCTGTATGGTGCGGAACTGTTCCCGGTTTGCGGCAAGGAACGGTATCCAGGTCATGTTGACGGCGATGGCCGGTGCCAGTATGACGGCGTTCCTTGCCTTGCGGAACTTGAGCAGGTATTTCGCCCGGTGATAGACGGCGGCGGTCTTGCCCGAACCTTGCTGCCAGTTCAGCAGGGCGTAGCGTTTCTGCAGCACGAGGTTCAGGTCGTGCTTCTGCAGGGCGGTGAACTCGCAGGCCTCGCCGTCCTTGTTAATGAATGTGCACCGGTCCAGGTATTCTTTCAGCCTGCCGTCTTCCTCCATGTCAGCAAATTGCCGGTTCTGCATCTCATACTGCCTCCGCTTGCGCCGTATCAGTTTCTCGGCGGCACGGATCTGGCCCATGTTCTTTTCTGTCAGCAGTTCCGGCACGGGAAGCACGGCACGTCCCAGCACGAGGTCGTTGATGCCTGCCGCCTTGTGCGTGACCTTGTCGAGAAGGCGGGGGGCGTATTGTTTCAGCTTGAAGCCGTGGGAGGTCTTCACCAGCGCCACCTCCTTGCGCGGCACCACGTTCTGCGAGGTGATGTACCTGCGGATGATGCCGAGGACCTTGCCCGTAGTCAGTTTCCTGCGTTCCCATTCCTTCATCTGTTCCTTGGTGGCGCCCTCCGGCGGCTTCTGGTTGCGGAACTTGGAGACCAGCGCCTCCGCCTTCTTGATGTGCCTGTTCAAGACGGGATGTGCCTTCAGCTCGTACATGTACTTGGCCAGCCTGTACTCGAACTTTTCCAGTTCCTCCTTGTCTATGTGGTTGGACTCCCGCATCAGTTGAAGGCGCAGCCGGTGTTTCATCCTCCGCGCTTCGGCTATGCGTTCCTTCAGTTCCTCCATGCTGACGAACTCTTCCGCGTTGTAGGGCCGCATTTCGATGTGGAGGGAACGGCGCAGGAATACCATGACCTTTGTGGCGAAGTCATGCACCCCTGCGGAGGCGAATGCTTCCGGATCCAGCCGGGTCTGCCCGACGAATGAGAAATTCGAGTTGACATCCGCCACACGGGTCTTTTCCCAGAACTCGCTCTGCATGAAGGAGAGCGGGACGATGACCATCAGGATGCCGGCGGGATTGAGCACGTCGTAGGCCTTGTCCATGTAGTATTCCTGCGACAGCCTGTAGTCGAACCTCAGGTTGAAGGGCGGGTTGCCTATGACGATGTCGAAACGCTGTTCGGGATTGTACTGTTGTATGTCGCATTTTTCGATATGGGCTTCCGGATAGAGGTGTCTGGCGACGGCCACCGCCTTGCCGTCTATGTCAAAGCCGTAGGCGTTGTGCGGATTGGACAGGTGGTTGAAGAAGTTCCCCATGCCGCAGCACATGTCGAGGACCATTTCCGCCGATGACGGGGAAAGGGCCTCCACCATGTCGCGGCATATCCCGTGCGGGGTGAAGAACTGTCCCATCTCGAACTCCTTCTTGGCCTCGGCGTATTCGTGGTAGCTGGCGAAGTCCGACTGCCTGAGGTTATGTAGTCCTCCGATGCCCGTGTAGCAGTTGTAGATGCTTTCTTTCGGGATGAGGTCCTTGCCGGAGTCTATGGCGAAAAGAATCTTCTCGTTGACCTCGGCACGCCTGTCCTGCGGTATTTTCTGTGGTATGATGGCATACATGTCTTTACTGTCTTGATGGTTTGAAACGAAGACACCCCGCAAGGATGCCTTACGGGGTGCCGGAATATTTTTTTCATGAATCAGTCTTCCGAGAGTGTGATTTCGTCCAGCCGCAGCCGCCTGTAGCAGTTCCCGGCAGCCTGGCTGTCCTTGAAGCGGATGTCAATGCGTCCGTTCTTGTAGAACTTGATCTGCTCGGCGTTGGACAGGGTGAGATTGTACCATTGTGAAATGTCCACGTCACGGTTGTCGAAGCCCATGATTATTCTGGAACTGCCGTTGAGTATGTCGTCAGCTCCATAAGCGATCCCTTCACAGATGTTTTCCAGATTTCCGTCATAACTGTAACAGAGATGGTATTGCTGGCAATGCTGGATGTAGAAGTCGTCGAACCGGAGTATGTTCGGCAGGATGATCCTGTCATTTTTCAGTTCCGGTTTGACCTTGCTCCAGCGGGAAGGCCGTACCGTTTTCAGGAAACGGGCCAGCAGTTCTTCTTCGGCTGTCTCCCTGAAACTTTTGCCGCCCAGGTGTTCGATGACCGTATCCACATATGTCTGATAGACGGGACGGAAACCCATACGCAGGGTCTTCTCATCAACCGCGGGAACGGGTACCGCCACGTTGTAGGTCTTGTTGAAGTAGGAGACGATGCGGTTGGCGAAATTGGCGTTGGCGTTGTGGTTCTTGTCCACAAGGTCGTTGATCTGGTCGAACGGCTTGAACTCGTTATGTGAATAGTCATCCTTGCCGAAGTCACTGACCAGGCAGTTCCGGACGGGAACCTTGCCGTTGTCCTCATACTTGAAGTTCTTTTTTTCCCGGTACCGTTCCGCTTCCTCCTTGAAGATGGCGTACCACCGGTCTATCTGGTCGAGTGTCTTGTAGAGCAGGTCCTGCTGCTGTTGGCAGTACAGTCTGTCCTGTTCCGTGATTTTTTCCTCGTTCCTTACCTGTACGCTCAGAATGCCGGAAAGCAGGTCGGGAGCGTTGCCGACCTTGGCTGTTGCTGCTGTTGTCTGCATAACTGTATTGTTTTAGAGATTGTCATTTTCGGGTTTGATTCTGTAACAGTAGGTGATGTGGCTGTCCATGTCCTTGACCAGTTTGACCTGTTCGGGATGGAAGTTGAGGCGCCGTTGCACGGCCGGGGCATCTATCTTGTCCCATTCATGCTGCGGCAGGAACCGGTTTTCATGACGGAAACACCAGAGCACGATCTGGTTTTTCCAGTTGCCCTTGAACACGGTTCCCTCATAGTCCTTCAGGAACTGCTGGAAGTCTTCTTCAGTCTTGAAAGCCTTGTCAAAGCCCTGGTACAGGTTACGCGCCTCTGGATCCGTGTCCTTTGTCAGATAAAACTGTCTCCATGTTTCTGTGGTGAAATCGCCGTAAAGCGGGTCAGGCTCGGAATAGGACCATAATGGCACTTTTGCCGTGAATGTGACGGCACCGTTGGCACACGCTCCGCAGTTTCCCCAATCCTTGAATGCGCCTTCCGTCCATCTGACGAATTTCAACTGCTTGGGGTCAATATGGTGGAAGGCCCCTCCGCTGACATTCAATCGGATATTGTTGTCCTTTTCCCATACAAAAGGAACATAGGGCCTTTCACAGATGGAAATCCGGCCGTTTTCTTCATCCTTGTTTTCAATCAGGGCATTGCCGTAATACTCCCCGTACCTGTCCACATAGATAAGTCTGTCACCAATCTGTGGAATCTTTTCCGAGCGTGTCCTTTCTATCAGTTCCACATAGCTGTTAGCCATATCCACGTCCTGCTGTGTCAGCCAGTGTTCATGATCATACAGAATGTTCAGTGGCTTGAGTGTTTCCACCGTGTACTTGTTCTTTGTTGCCTGTAACATAACATTTGATTTTTTGTTAGTCCGGCTTCTGGGGCCGGAGTTCCCATAACTACAGGCTTAAAAGGTCGTGTTCCGCACATGCAAGGCTTCGGGAAAAAATACCGCAAGCCCTCCGGGCGCGGATGATTTTTTCCACGAACCCGAAGGGCTTGGCCTTGCTTGTGCGAAAAGAACACGAACTACCTTTGCCTGTGGTTATGGGAACTCGGCTACGGTAGGCTGACCTTTCCGATATGTTCTTGTGAGATTACGGCTTTTTTATGAGGCCTTTTCAAAAAGAAATGTTACCTTTGCAAATGAGATAAAGCGTTATTTGAAAGCATGAGATATATGGCACTTCCGAACAGTCCCGCATTTTCTTATCCGTTGCCCATTCTCGTGCGAGTTTTCTACAAAATGTTGATAGTCAAATAAGATACATCAAACTACAACAAATATAACTATAATATTGATTTTCCCACTTTTTATAACAATAAATCTCTACCTTCAAAAGAATACTTGAAAGTAGAGATTTACAATCTTATTTACTGATATTTTCACACATCTTCAGCATTATCTTATAACACTTTTTCCCAATCCAGATAATGCTTTAATTATAAAAGGCTTGCTTTTCATTCAATCACGATATCAAACTGGTCGCAGTTCCCCGTCCGATGAGCCAAATGCTTGGTAGAAGGAGATATTCCAAATAGAGGAGAATAAGTTTTGACCTTGATAGTCTTTCCATCTGGCATGAATTCCAAAATGCGCAACCATCCGTCTCCACCATTTCCTTCCCAGCCTCCTCCAAGAACTTGCACATTAAACATCATCTGATGTACGTCTTTACCGGAATCGTTTTTGTCAATCCGATAGGCTACTGAGTCTTCAAAGTCTCCAGGTTTCCCTGTATGACCGCATATCACTAGAAAGATATTCGTTGAGGGCTTTACCAGTTTTTCCCAAACAGCCGCTCCCCAATTACGAGGCATAATCGTGTAACTTTCGTTATCAGTCCGTTCGGCCGTCCGTTCCCGTAAAAAGGAATGAGTCATAAATATTACCTTGTGCGCTTGGTATTGGGGTGAGGCTATCAGTTTCTTAGCCCATTCCAGCACTTCGTCACGGGGGGCAAACTCGGTAGTCACAACCAACAACTTACCCCATTGCGGAGTGTTAAACTCAAACGCAGCATTTTCCAAAGAAGCGATGCCGCTTCGGTTCGGATAAGCACTTACGCATATATCTCGCCAAGTGCTGTTCCGTTCAAACGGGAAATATTCGGGAAAATGGGTCATGCCATTCTCCGAACGTTGATAACCGTATTCATGATTTCCTGTTGAAATGATATAAGGTACTTTGTTATCCAGCCGCTTGAATGAATAAGATACAGCCTCCCACATTTCCCGACTAGTTTGATTTAGCATCTTCCGGTTACGTACTATATTCTCATTTTGCTCAACCAAGTCACCGGTACATAATACAGCTTTTATATGCAGATTGTCTATATTATCTGCTATCCATGCCGTACACAGGTCAAATAAAGGCTGATTGATGTCGTACTTGATATATCCCTGAGGATCACCTAATAATATCATTGAAAATGATTCTGGATCGCTCAATTGCTGACGATCAGCTCGGTCCTGTGCTTGAGCTATACTCAACAGCCCAAGCATACACCCTATTAAACATAAAAGTTTCCGCATAGTATTTTCTTTTTTTAGTCTTGCCATCCTGGATTTTGGGTTAAGTTTGGATTCATTTCTCTTTCCTTTGCCGGTATAGGCCATACACTGACATATTCACCAACACTTAAATGAGTGTAAGTTGTTTCTCCCCACATCTGCATCATACCATTTGTATTCAACGCACCAACCTGGCCGGAAGAATGATCTCTGAATTTTCGGTCATACCATGTACCCCAACGCAACTCATTAAAAAACATTGAATCTTCGCCACCCAATTCTACATAAAATTCCCGACGGATACGCTGTCGCATATCATCCTGTCCTTTCACAGAAGTAGCCGGATAAGCCGGATCATCCAATAACACATGACCAGCCCGTTTTCTGACCATATTAACATAAGTCACCGCTTCATTAGTCCGTCCTAATTCATTCAAACATTCAGCTCTACGTAACAGAATCTCTGCATAACGACAAAGAATTATATCCTCTGAATAAACCCATCGTGTCGTACATTCATCATATTCCGGGACATATTTTCGCCAAAGATAATAAAATTTTGAATTGGTATCAGTACGAATGTCATAAGGTTCACCTGCATCCAAAATGTAAGGCCAACGGAGCGTCCAGGTATGATTACCGACTCCGGCCTCATTCCCATTGTAAGTAGAATAAGGAGTGATTATTGATTGCATTAAACGAGGATCACGATCTTCATAAGCTTTACGTATTCTCGCCTCATTTCCTTGATCTATATACTTACTCATATCTGCACCATAAGCCACCATATTATTATAAAGAGTTTGGTAATCAGATGTCGCTTCGGTATCTCCCCATTGCCCATTTCCTGACTGAAGTCCATCACGTAAGAAAAAAGCCACTCGGGCTTGTGGTGCCATAGAATGCCATCCAGGACAATATTTTTCCCAATCAAATTCAGAGCCATCTGCACATTCAAACATCTCCACAAATGCCGGATTGGGAATATAATTATTCCAAGCAGAACCGCCTGTTACGCGATTACCATAATTGATTCCTCTCGGATTTCCCATGCCCGTTGTTTCCACACACTGTACGGAAAATATCATTTCATCGCATTGTTCGTTTGCCGGTTTAAAAAGTTGGAAAAAATCATCATTTCCAGAAGCTCCATTACTTGGACTATACAGTGCATACCCTAAACCTTCTATGGCTTCAAAATCAGCCAAAGCTTTTGTATAATCACCCATAAATTGATAAGCTTGTCCTCGAAATGCATAAGCAGCTCCTTTGGTAACACGCCCGTAACTACTATTTCCTTGAGCATATTTATCTGGCAAGTTCGGTTCATTAATACAATCTGTAAGGTCTGTTATGATTTGATTCCAAACCTCTTCTTCTGTAGACCGTGGCTTATTTGCCTCAGTTGATTCCACATTCTCCGTATAAATAGGCACACCTCTCCAAAGGACATTTAAATGAAAATAAGCCCAGGCTCGCAAAAATTTACATTCGGCCTTTATTTGAGCTTTTTCACTATCCGTCATTTCCGGAACATTATCAATGTTACTTATTACATCATTCGCTCTATACACCATTGTATAATAATACTTATAATGAAGAGAAACTTCATTTGTTGATGGAGTACAAGAACCTGTTGTCACAAAACAATTATTTCTCCAGTTAATATCAAGATCCATAACTGATGACATGACATCAAACACAATACCTCTTGGATTTCCTTCATAATATTTGGAATATTTCTCATACAAAGTATTGTATACTCCCATCGCTGCAGCTCGAGCCAATACAGGACTTTCCCATACATTAGAACTGGATATACTATCACTTGGAGTAGTATCAAGCAAATCAGAATCACATCCGATAAATCCGGAGATCATTGCCATTCCCATCAAAACGGTAGCTATATTTTTGACTATTCTTTTCATGTTTTGTAAATTTAAAATGAAACATTAATACCAAAGGCATATTGGCGCATTGTTGAATACCCAACTGTTGTACGCATTTCTGGATCCTGACCAGAAAATCCTGTTATCGCAAACAAATTCTCGCCGGAAACATATACACGTAATCTTTCTACAAAGAATTTCTTAGAAAGCTCACGAGGTAAAGTGTACCCTAATGTCAAGTTCCTGAGCTTAGCAAAGTTACCCTTTTCCAAATGCAAAGAAGAATTTGCCGAACTTTGTGCACCAGACAAATTGACCAAACGAGGTTGTTTGGATGTTGTATTAGTCCTCGGATCTGAAGGATTGGCCGGATCAAAAAAATAGTGATCTTCAGCTACAGCATCAGGTATTGCATAACCATACGTTGTTTCACTCGAATTTCTTGATGTGGAATAATAATAGATACTAAATCCGGCTGCTCCGCCCCAAGTCATCGAAAAATCAAAATCTTTCCAATTTGCACTTGCATAAAGTCCAAAATTATATTTAGGGGCAGTTGATGTTCCCTGGAACTCTGAATCATAAGAATTCCCGTAAATGCCATCACCATTAGCATCCGCATAAATATATTCACCATACCACAATGCATTTTGAGCTATGTTATTATATGGTTGGAACGAATAACCTGCATCCACCATAGCTTGAAGCCATTTCATGTCATTTTCCGTACGAATCATACCATCCTTGGGGCCCCCATTTACATTGACAGACCCATCCGCATTGAAATATGATCCATTTCCTTTATACACATTTGGCAAATAGAACTCATTTATTGTATGGCCTTCTATAACACGTGTCGTACTACCTGTAGACACATCTCCTATATTGGTTGAATATTCCGTATGATCAGCATTCCAACCTCGTTCCAGTTTCCCTTTATATTTACTGACAAAGTTTTTATTAAAAGAGAATTGTCCCCGAATGCTATAACTAAAGTTTTCTCCGATTTGATCCTGCCATCCTAACTCAAATTCTACACCTCGATTTGTCACCTCAGCAATATTCTCTTTCGGAGCAGTTGCAGTACCCATTACCATAAACATGTCTGGAGTATATAGAATTCCTGACGTCAATTTATTGTAGACATCAATATTTCCACTCAATCTGTTATCAAAGAATCCGTAATCAATACCTACATTCGTAACAGCTGTTTCCTCCCACGTAAGAGCTGCATTAGCAATTGAAGTAATGGCAATACCACTCGTTATAGCTTGCCCAGTAGAATAATTTGCAGACGAATATACGGATTGCCAATCATAATTACCAATAGAATTATTACCCAATTTTCCCCAAGATGCTCGGAGCTTCAAATTACTCAACCATTTTGCTGATTTCATCCATGCTTCTTCACTCATACGCCAACCGGCCGAAAAAGATGGGAATGCTCCCCAACGGTAATCTGGAGCGAACCTTGAAGAACCATCATAACGCAAATTAAACTCAAACAAATACTTGCCTTTATAAGCATAATTAGCACGGCCAAATACGGAACGGGCCGTATAAGCAGTTCCATATCCTGTTGTGGAATACGGTGTGGTTGCTGCATTTAAATCGTTTACATTTGCATCCGTTAGTCCTAACTTGCTTACATCCGTCACTCGATAATCATAACGCTGTTCTTCATAACCAACCATAGCTGATACATCATGATCTCCAAAGGTTTGATTATAATTTAACAAATGATTTAATTTCGTTGAATTTTCTCGTGTATAATACATATAAGAATAAAGGGTAGACGGATCTGCGGCTCCGGTTGAATAAGCATCTTTTGAAAAACTATATTTACCGATAGACGTATCTACAGTTTTCTTCTCTCGACGAAGGTCTTTATAATAAAAATCAAAGTTATAAGTAAAGTGCTTTAAAAATTTGATTTGAGCATACCAATCCGTATATAATTGCGTGTATTTATCAAAACCATCAGATACAGCCATATCCCATAATGGATTGTGCGATTGAGGGTCATCTTCAGGACCTTCTGGAGCGCCATATTTTCCGTCATAATAAGGATAAGTACATGGAAGCATCTTCATCGTATTAATCGAATTAAAAAAGCCACTTCCAGAACTGCTTACATCGCGGTCTGTGACATTTCCCCAAGTACGAGTTCCTACTCTCAACCAATCTGTAATGTCAGAATAAAGATTGACACGTCCCATATAACGTTGATACCCTGTTTTCTTAACCACACCAGGATTGTCAATATAAGAGAAACTCATAGAATAACCGGTCCGCTTTTCCTTTCCATTCAATGATATGGAATGTTTTTGCATCCACTGCTTTGTGTAAATCTCATCCCACCAGTCTGTATTCGGATATGCTACATAATTAGGATACCCAGAAGCGGCTATTCCATTCGGATTAGCATTAGCGGCTTCCCATGTATCAATTGAACTTTGAGAAAAAATATCAGAATTTCCTACATTATTAGCCGATTCATTCATCAATTTCATATATTGAACATAATCTGATATGGTATGGATGATCTTAAACGGTTCATTATAAGAGAAAGTTCCATCATAATTTATATGGACTTTTCCGTCTTCTCCATTTCGTGTAGTGATAAGAATAACCCCGTTCGCCCCCCGGTTCCCATAAATCGCACATGAAGCAGCATCTTTCAAAATAGACACGCTCGCAATATCCGAAGGATTGACCATACTAACGCTCTGTTCCATACCATCCACAAGAATCAGCGGATCTGAATTATTCAAGGTACCAGTTCCTCGGATGTTGTAAGAAAAGCTCTCTGCATTGGGCTCTCCTGAACTTTGCATAATCTGAAGACCAGGTGAAGCTCCATTCAATACCTGAGATGCATCAGTCACTGGTCTTGATGACAATTTTTCAAAATTGACGGTAGCTACAGACCCAGTTAAGTTAACCTTTTTTTGGGTACTATATCCTACAACAACCACTTCGTCTAGTGTTTCCGAATCTTCTTTCAGTACAACGGATAAAGTACTATTGCTTCCAACAGTCACTTCTTGTGTAATAAATCCGATATATGAAATTTGCAAAATCGAACCTTTATTAGCCGTCAATGAAAAATTGCCATCAATATTTGTAATTGTCCCATTTGTTGTGCCTTTCACAACAACATTGGCCCCAATAATTGGATTCCCTTCTTTATCCGTAATCGTTCCTGTTATCGTTTTAGCTTGTTGAGTAGAGTATGACTTATCGGCATCCGATTTCTTTTGCATTAGCATAATATTTTCGCCCTCTATAGCGTATACGATATCCGTCCCGGCAAAAATAATAGATAAGACCTCTGCTGTTGTTTCATTAACCGCATCGACAGAGATCTTACGATTCAAGTCTACTTCGTTTTCGTTATACACGAACAGATAATCAGTCTGTTTTTCGATTTCAGATAAGATTTTTGCGGTAGATACATTATTCGCTTGAATATTTACTCGCATAGTTTGGGCATTTCCAGTAGCAAATACACCCATAGTTGCAGAAAATAGCAAAGCACAAGTTAATTTCATGGCTCGTGTTGTTTTAAATTGGAGTTTTCCATCAGGCAATAAAAGCCTTTTACAAATATTATTCATACATTTGCATTTGAAAAGTTAGTAATTATCTTTGAATTAGAGAGTAGTCGATTTATTTTACTGACTTCTAAATCGGGAGATGCGCCAACATCTTCCGATTTTTTTCATTTTTATTTTTTTACTTCCTCATAGGCATTCTGATTTAATGATTCATATTATTATTTCATTCTTTTCTTCATCAAACAGATAATCAAACTGATGATTTAATTGTAGCACCTTCAATACGTGTTCTATTCCATCTTTTATCCGAAATTTACCGGAATAAGTATAATTTGTCAAATCTGCTCTTTCCATTCGAATCTTCACATCATAGTATAATTCCAATTTTTGAATCAAACTGCCAATTGTTTCATTCGTAAAACAAAACAAACCATCTCTCCACCGGAAATAATCTAAATCACCTATTGGATATACTTGTAAAGCTCCATCCATGTAAATAACACGTTCGTTGGGTTTCATAGTCATTATTTCATTTTTATCCAAAGCTTCTATTGCCACACGTCCTTTTATCAAGGCGGTTTCAAAGAAATCTCTTTCTCTATACGCTTTTAAGTTAAACTCTGTCCCTAACACTTTGACATCGTATTGGTAGGTTTTTACCACAAATGGAGCTTTAGCATTTTGTGTAACTTTAAAATACCCTTCACCATCAAGCTCTACTTTCCGCACTCCATTTGAAAAATGCTCGGGAAAGCGAAATGTAGAAAGTGAATTAAGCCATACTTTTGTTCCGTCTGCCAATATCACTTCCACACGTTGTCCGCTCGGTACAATAATCGTCTGCATATCAGGGTTTTTATCTTTGGTATGCAAATAGAACATGACACATGAAAAAGCGATAATCAATACCGCCACATACTTTAACAAATTCCAAGCGATTCGTTTAAAATTCAATCTTGCCCTATTGCTAGATTTATTATCGCTCCACAAGGAAATATTGTAAAGTTTACGCATAGAAAGGTACTTGCGCATATTTTCCGGACGTTCATCCAGCCAGTGTATTACCGTCATCTTCTCTTTTTGAGAAATTTCACCTTGAATATATTTTAACAATAACTCGTCCATTCTTTTTTTACTTTACATATGTATAACGTACTACACAAGAATATCCCTAAATCATAAAGATATTTTTTGTAAAAAAAAATAAGCATTCTTCCCCCCTCAAAAACTGTAAACTTTTCCATGAATGTTTGCATAAAATCTATTTTCTGCCTTCTTGCATATCCCGAAAAAAATAGATACCTTGCTCCCGACTTTATGAAAAACATTTTAACGGAATATATATGCGTAACCTATTATTAAAAACACATCTGTTGGCGGCACTGTTAGGCTGCTCGTGGGCAATATCACAAGCTCAAGTAACGGTCCGTCCGACTTCGGAAGAATTGAATCGCCCCTTCGGGCAGACTGAGCGGAAAGAATTTGTTTCACCTCCGAAAGTATTTTATCCTGAAACGTGGTTCCATTATATTGGGGGTAATGTTTCCTTAGCGGGGATTACTCAGGATTTGGAAGCGATAGCCGGAGCGGGATTTTCAGGAATACATTTATTTCATGGACAATTTGGCGGAGTGTGGCCGGGCACCGATTCGCAAATCGCGTGTCTCAGTCCGTTGTGGGATAAAGCGGTCAAGCATACTGCTACGGAGTGCCGGCGTTTGGGCTTGCGCTTTACTATGCAAGGATGCCCCGGCTGGGCTATGGCGGGAGGTCCTTGGATCAAGCCGGAAAATGCTATGCGCCATTTGGTGTGGAGCCGGACGGATATAACCCCTCAGACAGGGACAATCAGTTTGCCAGTACCTCAGCCCAGTGAAGAGGATTGGCGGGATTATCGGGATATTATGGTACTTGCTTTTCCTACTCCTGAAGGAGATACAGGTGCCCCATTGATACCGGAAACGATAAAGAGTAACATCGCTTGCGATTGGAAAAGTTATTTTTCTGGATATGCGAAAGAGGCTTTACACCTCAAACCCTCCACACCCAATAATCCTTATTGGGTGGAAATCGCTTATCCTTCCGAGCAGGTTGTTCGGGCGATAGAGTTCCCTTGTGTACAGGGTATGAATCATGGCTGGTGTTATGAACCGGGAGTCAGAGTGAAGGCAGAGGCGGTAATGCCGGATGGCCGGCGAGTGGAGATCTTGAATACGGATATGCCTCAGGCCAATTGGCAAGATGACCGCCCGATTACCCTTTCTTGTAAAGAGGTGAAAGGGGCAGAGAAATATTGTATCAGTTGGGTGAATGAGCACGATATGGCTTTCCCTTCCTTGCTTCTGTATTCAGCCGCACGGAAGAATAATTGGGAGTCGGAGGCCGGATGGACATTGAGGAGCATCGAACGGAAAGGGGATACACTCCGTTATGCGTCGGATACCTATATTGATGGAACATACATTCGGGATATTACGGATCAGTTTGATGGTCGGCAACTCCATTGGAAAGTACCTTCGGGCCGATGGACAGTGTTGCGGATCGGGCATGTCAATACGGGTATGAAGAATGGTCCTGCCCCGGCTGAAGGCACGGGGTGGGAATGTGATAAATTCTCAGTGGAAGGTTCGAACGCACAATTTGACGGATATATTGGACGTCTTACCCAAACAAATGGTCCTTTGTCTGGTGGTTTGTTGCAAGGTCTCTTGTTTGATAGCTGGGAATGCAAGACGCAGACCTGGACGAAAGAAATGGAGGCTGAGTTTGAGGCACGTACGCATTACCCGTTACGAAAATGGATCCCGGCTCTATTAGGATATGTGATTGATGATCCCGAGAAGACGTTCTGCTTCTTGAATGATTGGCGGAATGTATTAAGTGATTTGATGGCGGATAATTTCTATGGGAATATGAAAAAACGTGCCACCGAGCGGGGAATGTCTCTTACTTACGAAACTTCTGCTGGTGATGTTTTTCCAACGGATATTATGGAATACTATAAATATGCCGATGTTCCGATGTGTGAGTTCTGGCAACCGATGTCGGAAAGCTTTGTGGGATCGCTGAACTTCAAGCCGATCAAGCCCGCCGCTTCGGCCGCCCGTCTTTATGGGAAGCCCCGTATAGCAGCGGAATCATTCACTTCGTTCACGCATACGTGGGATGAGCACTGGCAGATGTTGAAGGAAGTGGCGAACACCAATATGGTGGAGGGAGTGACGCACCTGGTATTCCATACCTATACGCATAACCCTCAAGTAGGCTTTCTTCCTCCGGGAACCTCCTTTTCGGGAGCTGGTATTGGGACACCATTTCTTCGCGGTCAGACGTGGTGGAAATATATGCCGGAGTTTACGGGATATTTCGCGCGTTGCGGATATATGCTGGAGCGTGGCAATCCGGTATCGGATGTCCTTTGGTACTTGGGAGATGAGGTAAATCATAAGCCCGACCAAACCGCCAATTTTCCGCAGGGATATAAGTATGATTATTGCAATCCGGATGTGCTGTTGCACCGCCTGTCTGTAAAAGACGGTCATCTGGTGACTCCTGAAGGTATTCAATATCGTGTCCTTTGGCTGGCAGAAGTTCCCCGAATGCGTCCGGAGACCATAGAGAAACTGTATGAATTGGTTCGGTCAGGAGCTACCCTGGTGGGGGATGCGCCTCAAGGCCTGGCCACCCTGACGGGAGGAGAAGAGTCACAACATAGGTTTGAGAAAGCGTTGCGATCCATTTGGGGGGAGCATGCATTTAAAGGTATCCGCCAGGTAGGGAAAGGGCGGGTTGTATCCGGTCTGAACTTGGATGAATCCTTGAAGATGCTACGTATATCTCCGGATGTTCAGGGATCAGGTACGTTATGGTTGCACCGGACGAGCGGGAATGCTGACTGGTATTTCGTGACGGTTCCAGAAGGCAAGTCCTTTGACGGCGAATTGAGTTTCCGGAGCGAGGGGTATGCGGAGATCTGGAATCCGGTAACGGGCGAGATAATCCCGGCTGACTATACTCCGGATGGTGGCCGGACGCTAGTCCGGTTGTCTCTGGAACCATCAGAATCCTGCTTTGTAGTATTTCAAGAGGGAACTTCCCCGGAAAAATATACGAAGAAGCAAAAGGTTCAGTCTATACCAATTACGGACCATTGGACATTGCGCTATCCCCAAGGTTGGGGAGCCCCGGAATCTATAGAGATAAGCACCTTGAAACCGTGGAAGGACTTGGCTGTATCCGATGATGCCCGTGCGTTTTCCGGGAGTGTGCAGTATGAGACTCATGTGGATGTCCGGAAAGAGTCAGATAGTCGTTATATTCTTGATTTAGGCCGGGTAGACATGATAGCTTCTGTCTCGGTGAACGGCACCCCTGTCCGTACGTTGTGGAGTGCACCCTATCGTTTGGACATTACGGATGCATTGCGGAAAGGGGATAACCGCATTAGTATAGAAGTGACAAGTACATGGTTCAACCGGCTGGTATATGACGCTTCCCTGCCGGAATCGGAACGGAAGACGTGGGCACTCAAATACCCGTCGAAAGATGCTCCCTTGCGGGATAGCGGTCTGTTGGGCCCCGTACAGATTACGGTATGGAAGGAATGAGATAATTATATATAATTTGGTTCTATCTAAAAGGCTTGTATCTTATTGCTTTTTATCTTTGCAGAGGGTATAAAGCCTTTTAGAAAGACACCTTTGTCGGTGTCATGTTTTTTTGATACGTCATGTGAAAAAATTTTTTGAAAAAATCCACTTTTAGCGTAGGGTATTTCATTTGTATTACGTCTATAAGATATAAGAGATAAATAAACCGAGTACTAACTTTAAATTTGAGAACATGAGAAAAGAACTCGTATCAGTTTTTTTAGCAAGCTTCTTGTTGCAAGGCCAAGCCGCCTCTCAGCCGGGAAATACCGCTCAGATATCCTTGGAGGTAAAGGATGTAACGGTAGAGTATGTGCTGAATGAGATAGAAGCCATGTCCAGTTATCATTTTTTGTACAACCACAAGTTGATTAACGTGGATCGAAAAGTCTCATTATCGGTCAATGAAAAAGACATCGATTCCGTCCTCTCCGTGCTGTTTCAAGGAACAGATGTTACTTATCAAGTGAATGGCGAACAGATAGTTCTTTCGCGTAACTCGCTGATTAACAGAGGTAATACCCCCCCCCTATGGGCGTATTGAGGGTCAGCAGCAAACTAAAATCGTAACCGGTATTATTACCGATAAGACAGGTGAGCCAGTAATCGGAGCGAACATCGTAGTGAAAGGTACGACCAACGGAACCATCTCCGGCATGGATGGCCGTTTCTCCTTAGAAGTACCCAACAATGCCGTGCTGCAGGTGTCGTATATTGGGTATCTGACGCAGGACATAGCTGTAAATAACCAAAAAGAAATCAGTGTCCGTATGGTGGAAGATACACAAAGTTTGGAAGAGGTTGTTGTTGTCGGGTATGGTACGCAGAAGAAAGGGGAAGTAGCTAGTGCTATTTCTTCTATCAAGTCTGAAAATTTTATCAAGACTCCATCTGCCGACCCGGCTCAGATGATTAAAGGCCAAGTTCCGGGATTGACCATTACTACTCCGGATGCGAATCCAACTTCTACCTCTGAAATTTCCTTGCGTGGTATTACCACGTTGAAAGCTAGTGCTGCACCTTTGGTTTTGATAGATGGTATTCCGGGCGACTTGAATTCTGTATCACCGGATGATATCCAGCAGATTGATGTTTTGAAGGATGGTTCTGCTGCTGCTATTTATGGTACCCGTGGTACGAATGGTGTCATTTTGATTACTACGAAGAATGTTCAGGGCGAAATGCCAACGGAAGTAGATGTAAATGCTTATATCTCAACTCAGCAAATCGTTAAGACATTGCCATTTATGGATGCGGCTGAAATGCGTCAGCGGGTAGCTGAAGGTGTTCCTGGTGCGCAAGATGATGGCGCTAATACGGATTGGCTGGATGAAGTAACCCGAACGCCTTTCACGCAGATTTATAACATCAGCCTTCGTGGAGGTAGTAAAAATACAAATTATGTTGCCAGCTTTGAATACAGAGGTTTGAATGGTTTGATTAAACGTACTAATAATCAGGTCTATTATCCTCGTGTAGAAATAACCCACCGTATGTTTAATAACAAGTTGAAGTTGAATGCCAGCTTGAGTGGATATAAACAGACTTATTTTTCCGGTTCAGACGGGGGCAGTTATAATAGTGAAGTGTATAGAAATGCTTTGATTTATAACCCGACAACGCCTGTTTATCAACCTGATGGAAGTTATTCGGAGAGTACAAAGAACGAATACTACAATCCGGTTGCTTTGTTGAATGAGGTAGAGGGTGAAAATCAGGCTACCAATTTGCGTATGTTTGCCAATATCACATACACGCCGATTGAAGGGTTAGATATTAAGTATTTGGTTTCCTCAAACACCTATAACCAGGTTCGCGGATATTATGAAACTCAAGAACATAAATCTACCTGGCGTGATGGAAAGAATGGTTTTGCTTCCAGAGGTACAACTCGCCGGACGCAAGATTTGTCGGAATTGACCGTTCAATGGAGAGAAACACTGTTTGAAGATCATTCATTTACTTTATTGGCGGGTTATAGTTGGCAGAAAGACCATTATCAGAATTACTGGATGCAAAACTATGATTTCCCGTCAGATGACTATACCTATAATAGTATGGGGACAGGACAAGCTCTGAAAGATGGTAGAGCTGCTGAATCGTCAGAAGCGAATGAAAGCCGGTTGATTGGTTATTTTGGACGTTTGAATTATAGCTATAAAGGCAAGTATATGTTTGCAGCCAGTATCCGACATGAAGGTTCCACTAAATTTGGAGCTGATCATAAATGGGGAAATTTCCCTTCTGTTTCTGGTGCATGGAATATCAAAGGTGAAGATTTTATGCAAGATATAAAAGCTTTGTCTATATTGAAAATACGTGCAGGTTATGGTATTACTGGTACGGTGCCTGATTCTCCTTATATGTCGTTGAATACCTTGAATTTTGACAGCTATGTCTATTTTAACAATCAGTGGATTAAGACGATTCGTCCTAGTTCCAATGCGAATCCGGATCTGAGATGGGAAAAGAAGAAAGAGGTCAATGTCGGTTTGGATTTCGGTTTCTTGGAAGATCGTATCACCGGTAATATTGATTATTACAATCGTAAGACTGAAGACCTGCTGTGGGATTATACCGTTCCTTCTCCGCCTTATTTGTATTCAAGTATGGTGGCAAACGCCGGTTCTATGAGAAACCAAGGTGTGGAAGTAGGAATAACGGCTGTTCCGGTACAGACCAAAGATTTCCAATGGACAACTTCTATGAATTATTCGCATAATAAGAATGAATTGTTGTCATTATCCAATGATCAATTTGTATCCAGTGGATATTCTGACCAAGGTTCAACAGGAGAACCTTTACAAACGACTACTCATAGAATTCAGGAGGGGCAGCCTATTGGAAACTTTTGGGGATATAAGACTATTGATATTGATGAAAATGGGCATTGGATCATTGAAGGTGCAGATGGTAATCCTAAACCTATATCCGAACAACAGCCTACAGATAAGCAGATTATAGGAAATGGTTTGCCTAAACATTATCTGAATTGGAATAACTCATTGAATTGGAAAGGTTTTGATTTGAATATCACCATGCGTGGAGCATTTGGCTTTGATATTTTGAATATGCCGAGATTGCAATATGGTTCTCCAGTAATGCTGGCACGCGGTAATGTCTTGACAGAAGCTTTTGATACGAAATTCGGGAAAGTTCCATTAGCAGTTGACCAGGAATTACAATATGTAAGTTATTATATCGAAAAAGGTAATTATTGGAAGATTGATAATGTAACTTTGGGGTATACCTTTAATTTTGATACGTGGGTTAAGCGATTGAGAATTTATGGGCAAGTTTCAAATCTGGCAACAATTACGGGATATTCAGGTATAGATCCGGAAGTTAGTATCAGTGGGTTAGCTCCAGGTGTCGATAACAAGAATCGTTATCCGTCTACTCGGACTTATACATTAGGTGTTTCTGTTAAATTTTAAATTGATAAGAACATGAAAGGTTATATAAGCTTATTTTTAGGAATTTGTTGTTCTGCATCGTTATTCTCATGCAGTAATGATATGGATGAGAAAGTCTATTCTTTGATTACAGAGCAAACATATAATTATACAACAGATGATTTCCAGCCTTCGGTGGCAAGTGTATATAGCTATTTGCGGAGCTCTTCTGACCATTGGGGATATTTTTGTGCTCAGGAAGTGAGTGCGGATGCCATTGTTATGCCGCCTAACGCGTCTGGTTGGGATGATGGTGGTGCTTATAGAAGAATGCACTATCAGACATGGAATTCGGAACAAGATCACGTAAAGAATATGTGGTCATGGTTCTATCAAGGAGCTTTGTTATGCAATAAAGTTATCGAACAAATAGAAACAGGCGTACTTCCGGCACCTTCGGATAATGAAAAGACGCAGGGGCTAGCCGAGGTCCGTGCGATGCGTGCATATTATTATTGGCAGATTTGCGATAATTATGGAGATGCACCGTTGGTTACAATGACCTCTATGGATTTACCGGCAAAAAATACCCGGAAGGAATTGTTTGATTTTGTGGAAAAAGAATTATTGGAAGTTATACCAACACTTAGTGAAGAAACGGGCGCCAATTATTATGGACGTATGAATAAATGGGCTGCAAAAGCATTATTGGCTAATTTATATTTGAATGCGGAAGTATATGTGAATGAAAACCGATATCAAGATTGTATTGCACAATGTGATGATATAATCAATAGCGGAAAATATGCTTTGGCTGAAAATTATAAAGATCCGTTTAGAGCTCAAGGGGTAGAAAATTGTAGTGAAATTATATTTACAATCCCGTACGATGAAAATTTCGGTACCGGAAATAGCATTTGGATGTTTTCCTGGCATGGTGAGTTGAAAAAGAAATATAATACAATCGATACTCCTTGGGGATGTGGATCTGCTATGGGGGTTACTCAGTTTATCAATACGTATGACGAAAGGGATTCTCGTTTGGCAGATACTTGGCTGATGGGACCTCAGTATGCAGCTGATGGCGTTACTCCATTATTGGGTACGTACGATAAGATGGGTGAACCTATCGTTTATACTAAAGATATTCCAGACGGTAATTATACCAGTGAAATGGAAGGATATAGAATGAATAAATATGAAGTGGCTGAAGGTTCCTATTCCAGTTCTAATACCGATATCCCGGTTTTCCGTTATGCCGAGGTATTGATGATGAAGGCAGAGTGTCTGTTGCGGACAGGACAATCAGGAGCTGGTGCTTTGGTTACTCAAGTGCGTCAGAGAGCTTTTAAGGATAACCCGGAGTTAGCAACGGTAACGGATGACCAATTGAAGCAGAATTCAAGTTATGAATATGGGTATGTGGAAAATTATCAGATTGTTGATCGAGGTAATACCGATCCGGTTCAGTATGGACGAATGTATGATGAGTTAGGCTGGGAATTTGCTTGGGAGATGCATCGTCGTCGTGATGCAATCCGTTTCGGTGTCTACACGAAAAAGAGTTGGCTGTCCCATCAACCACAAGGAGATTATCGAAGCGTATTCCCGATACCGGAAACCGTTTTGACTTCGAATCCGAATTTAGAGCAAAATCCGAATTACTTGTAATTATAATGAATGGATTTGGGGAATGAGAGATACTCATTCCCTGAATCTGAAAATCTCAAATACAAATGAGAAGGAAAGCATTCATAATAGTATTTTGTCTTTTTGTGGGATTGGTTTCTATTGGCAAAATCCAGGCACAGGTCTTAGATAACTCTTTGTTAGATAATTATGTTGAGAAATTTAATCAGCAGGATGAAGAGTTGTATGTACAATATGTCTCTAATGATCAAGCAATAGATTTTTTAGAAAATAATATTCCTTTGTTTGAATGTCCGGATAAGGCTATAGAAGAAATTTATTATTTTCGTTGGTGGACTTTTCGGAAGCATTTAAAGAAGACCCCCGATGGCTTTATCATTACAGAGTTTCTTCCAGATGTATCATGGGCTGGTAAATATAATGGTATTTGCTGTCCTGCATGGTTCCATTTTCGGGAAGGGAGATGGTTACATAATACTGCGTTTCTGAATGATTATGCGACTTATTGGTTAAAGGGTGGAGGCGCTTTGCGTTCATATAGTTTTCCTATAGCAGATGCTCTTTATCAATATTATTTGGTTTCTGGTTCAATTCAGCTTTTGAATGATCATTATCCAGATTTATTAACTAACTATAAAGCATGGAAAGATGAAAAGTTTGTTCCGGAAGTTGGCTTGTTTTGGCAAACGGATAATCGGGATGGCATGGAAATTTCTATAGGAGGTAATGGCTTTCGTGCTACTATTAATTCTTATATGTTGGCGGAGGCTTCTATTTTAGCCAAATTAGCGACGATGAAGAATGATCCGATTGCTACAGAATTGGAGGTAGAAGTTAGTGCATTAAAAAGTAATTTTTTTCAAAAGTTATGGGATGAGGATGCTGAGTTCTTTAAAGTTTTGCCTCAAAAAGAAAATGCCGTTTTGCAAGATGTGCGGGAATTGCATGGCTATACTCCTTGGGCATTTAATTTAGCTGGTCCCCAATATGCGAAAGCATGGAAGTTCTTAATGAGTACCCGGCATTTCCTTGCTCCTTATGGCCTGACAACAGCAGAACAATGCCATCCAGATTTTCAGGTAGCATATGAAGGTCATGAATGTCAATGGAATGGTCCCTCTTGGCCTTATGCTACATCTATGACATTGATAGGTTTAGCCAACTTGCTGAATGAACAGCAACAAGATTACGTAACAGCTCATGACTACGTAATGTTGCTAAATCTTTATGCAAGAAGTCAATATCGAAAGTTAGATAATGGCGAATATATTCCGTGGATTGATGAGAATCTGAATCCTTTTACAGGGGATTGGATTTCAAGAAGTATGTTACAACAAAGGAATCAAATGCCTAAAGAACGCGGACGAAATTACAACCATTCTTCTTTTTGTGATTTGGTAATTACCGGATTAATCGGATTAAGGCCTCAAGTAGGAGACACTTTGGTTGTAAATCCTTTGTTAGAGGATGAACAATGGGATTATTTTTGTTTGGATAGAGTATATTATCATGGGAAGATGATTACTGTTATGTATGATCGAACCGGGAAAAAGTATAATAAAGGAGTTGGCTTGTCCATTTTTGTGGATGGAGAAAAAGTAGTATCTTCGTCTGTATTGAAAAAAGTGAGTTGTAAATTGTAATAAATTAATAGGTATGAAACAATATGTTATATTATCAGCAGCGTGTCTGACATTGAGTTGTACGGGCCCCAAAACGGAGAGTGTAGAAACTACTCCTCTGAAAATGATTGAGCAAATAGATTTTTCACATGTTAAAATTCAAGATAATTTTTGGCAACCCCGTTTACATAAGCATGTGTCTGCTACCTTGCCAGCATGTATTGATCAAATTGAGAACCAGACTGGGCGTATGCAGAACTTTGTGAATGCGGCAAAAGGGGAAGGAAAGCACTCAGGGATTTTTTTTGATGATTCAGATGTTTACAAAGCTTTGGAGGGTATTGCATATAGTTTGATAAATAATCCTAATCCTGAATTGGAAAATAAAGCTGATGAATGGATAGATAAAATAGCTGCGGCACAACAGCCGGATGGGTATATTAATACCTATTATACATTGACCGGATTGGATAAGCGATGGAAAAATATGGATAAGCACGAAATGTATTGTGCTGGTCACATGATAGAAGCTGCAGTCGCTTACTATCAGGCGACAGGAAAAAGAAAACTTTTGGATGTCAGTATTCGGATGGCAGATCACATGATGAGCTTATTTGGTCCGGGAAAACGTCATTGGGTTCCTGGGCATGAGGAAATCGAACTGGCATTAGTGAAATTGTATCAAATAACGGATGAAGAAAAATATCTTGACTTCTCTTATTGGTTGTTAGAAGAACGAGGTCATGGGTATGGTAGTAAAGGTGATGAGGGTGAATGGGATCCTGCTTATTATCAGGATGCTGTGCCTGTGCGTGATTTGGAAAGCATTTCCGGGCATGCGGTTCGTTGCATGTATTTGTACTGTGGTATGGCAGATGTAGCAGCGTTAAAACATGATACAGCTTATGTTTCGGCAATGAATCGTTTATGGGATGATGTGGTTTTACGTAATATGTATGTTACGGGAGGAATTGGTTCATCCAAACATAATGAAGGATTTACAGAAGATTATGATTTGCCTAATTTAGAAGCCTATTGTGAAACTTGTGCATCTGTAGGTATGGTTTATTGGAATCTGCGTATGAATCAGTTTACAGGGGATTCTAAATATATAGATGTATTGGAACGTTCTATGTATAACGGGGCTTTGGCTGGAATATCTTTAGCCGGAGATAGGTTCTTTTATGTAAATCCGTTGGAATCAAATGGTGATCATCATCGTCAGGCGTGGTATGGATGTGCTTGTTGTCCCAGTCAGATATCTCGCTTTTTGCCTTCAATAGGCAATTATATTTATGGCATTTCTAAAGATGCTTTGTGGGTTAACTTATATATAGGGAATACTACTGATGTGACTATAGATAATACTGAGGTAACGTTGCATCAAGAAACAAATTATCCATGGGATGGAGTGGTTAAGTTTACTGTATCTTCTTCTCAACCGGTAGATAAGAACTTGAAGATCCGAATACCGGATTGGTGCAAGGAGTATACTTTGGCGGTTAATGGGGAAAAGGTTAATCACAATATAGAAAAAGGCTATGCTGTCATTTCAAGCTGGAAATCGGGAGATGTGATTACATTGAACATGGATATGCCGGTAGAAAAGGTGTCTGCTGATCCGAGAGTAAAACAAGATGTCGGTAAACGGGCTATTCAACGTGGACCGTTGGTGTATTGCTTGGAAGAAATTGATAATCAAAAAGATTTTAGCCAATTGATCATCAATAAAGATACTCGTTTTGAGGTGTTGGATAAGCCGGAATTATTGGATGGTGTAAAAATGATCGAGGCTACAACAGGTGGGCAACACATGTATTTGATACCTTATTATGCATGGGATAATCGTCAAGCCGGTAAAATGAAAGTTTGGATAGATTATCAAGAATAAGTATCTTCGCTTGTGTATTTTTCATTGTATCATTACTTAAACACAAAAAAACAGACCATGAACAGAATTAAGACTATTCTATTGGCATCGATGGCTTCGGTTATGGTGGCCCAGGCCGGGAATGAGCAGGAGGTTGTATCGGAGAACTATTTGAATAATCGTCAGCCTTTGTTTCAGAAGGATTATATTGAGTTGCCTTTGGGTGCAATACGGGCTGAGGGATGGATGCAAGAGCAATTGATTCGGATGAAAGAGGGGATGACCGGACATTTGGATAAGGTATATGAACATGTGATGGGGGCCCGTAACGGATGGTTGGGCGGTGATGGTGATGTGTGGGAGCGCGGTCCGTATTGGATTGACGGATTGCTTCCGTTGGCTTATATATTGAATGATGAGGCTTTGGTGGAGAAAATAAAACCTTGGGTGGAATGGGCGTTGGCGTCTCAAAAACCGAACGGGTATTTTGGACCGGACACTGACCGGACACCGGAACCCGGATTGCAACGGGATAATGCGCATGACTGGTGGCCGAAGATGGTGATGCTGAAGGTGTTGCAACAATATTATTCGGCTACGGAGGATGCACGTGTACTGGATTTCTTTACCAAATATTTCAAGTATCAGTTAGCGGAACTTCCCAAGACTCCATTAGGCCATTGGACTTTTTGGGGGGAGCAACGCGGAGGTGATAATCTGATGATGGTGTATTGGCTTTATAATATAACCGGAGATAAATTCTTGTTAGATTTGGGGGAGTTGATTCATAAACAGACTTTCAATTGGACGGATGTATTTTTGAATCAAGACCATTTGAGTAGGCAACATAGTTTGCATTGCGTCAACTTGGGACAAGGTTTCAAGGAGCCGGTAGTTTATTATCAACAGAATAAAGATCCGAAACAGATTGAGGCTGTAGAGAGCGCGGTTCATCAGATTCACAATACGATAGGCCTGCCGACCGGACTTTGGGGAGGTGATGAATTGTTGCGCTTCGGTCGTCCTACGGCCGGTTCCGAGCTGTGTACAGCGGTCGAGATGATGTATTCGTTGGAGGAAATTCTGGAGATTACCGGTGAGGTGCAATGGGCGGATTATCTGGAACGGGTGGCTTACAATGCCTTGCCTACACAGGTGACCGATGATTATTCGGCTCGTCAATATTTCCAGCAATTCAATCAGGTGCGGGTTACCCGTGAATGGCGTGAATTCTCTACGCCTCATGAAGATACGGATGTAGTGTTCGGGGTTTTGACCGGATATCCTTGTTGTACCTCAAACCTGCACCAGGGCTGGCCCAAATTCGTACAAAACCTTTGGTATGCTACGGCCGATAATGGTATAGCGGCATTGGTTTACGCTCCTTCGAACGTAACGGCTAAGGTGGCCAATGGCATAGCGGTCAACATTCAGGAAAAGACCAACTATCCGTTTGATGAGACCATTCAGTTCCAAGTGTCATTCGCCGATAAGAAGGTTAAACAAGCCTTTTTCCCTTTCCATGTGCGTATTCCGGCCTGGTGTGAGCATCCTGTATTGAAAGTGAACGGAACGCCGATACAGACAGATGCCTATTCCGGACAAATCGCACGGGTGAACCGGGAATGGAAAGCGGGCGATGTCTTGACATTAGAACTTCCGATGGAGGTAACGGTAAGCCGTTGGTATGATAATGGGGCGGTGGTTGAACGCGGTCCGTTATTGTATGCCTTGAAGATGAATGAGAAATGGGAGAAGAAAACAATGGAACCTGAAAAAGTACGCGAGTATGGCGAGTGGTATTATGAGGTGACTTCAGATACGCCTTGGAATTATGCCTTGTCTTCCCGTTCGTTTGAACCGGGTAAGATTCAGGAGAATTTCATTGTAGAGAAGTCGGATAAGATTGCAGATTATCCGTGGAATATCGAGAATGCGCCGATTACCATCAAGACGAAAGCCAAACGCTTGAATAATTGGACGGTAGTGCGTGGTTCGGCCGGTCCGATTTCTTTCTTTACACAACAAGGCAATGACATGAGTGATGAGGCGGAGACCATCGAGCTGATCCCGTATGGTTGCACCACGCTCCGCATTGCCGAGTTCCCTGTAAGGTGGTATTGATAACATAGGCACAATCGGGGAAGAAGTTCGGCATGAACGGAAACGAATATAAGCATAAACGGAATCAAAGATAGGCATGAATCTTTGGGGGAAAAGGCTTGCTTTTCTGCGCTTTGTTTTTATAGTAAAAAAAACTATCTTTGCGGGCGTTGAATCATTTAAGAAGAAATAGATTATGGAAATAGTAGTAAGTGGTATTCGTCCGACCGGTAATCTCCATTTGGGGAATTACTTTGGTGCCGTGAAAGGCTTTTTACAGATGCAACATGAGTATAAATGCCTGTTCTTTATAGCCGATTGGCATGCGTTGACCACCAATCCGCATCCGGAGGATATCCGCAAAAGCGCTAACACCATCTTGTCGGAGTATCTGGCTTGTGGCATAGACCCGGAGATTGCGCCAATTTATATACAGAGTGATGTTCCTGAAACTGCGGAGCTTTATTTGTACTTGAACATGAATGCCGGCATCGGTGAGCTGATGCGTACTACTTCGTTCAAGGATAAGGCACGCCAGCAGTTACACATCGACCGGGTGCATACTACGGAGGGCGATGTGGAGCATGAAATCTTCAATGAAGGCAACAAGCATAGTGTAAGTGCGGGATTGCTGACCTATCCGACCTTGATGGCGGCTGATATCATTATCCATAAGGCGGTTAAGGTGCCGGTCGGAAAAGATCAGGAACAGAACATGGAGATGGCGCGCCGGTTTGCACGTCGGTTTAATCAGACTTATGGCGTTGATTTCTTCCCCGAGCCGGCTTCGTTCTACTATTCACACAAGGCAGTTAAAGTGCCGGGACTGGATGGATCCGGGAAGATGGGTAAGAGCGAAGGAAATGCTATCTATCTGGTGGATGACGAGAAAACCATCCGGAAGAAGGTGATGAAGGCGGTAACCGATTCTGGCCCTACTGAACCGAATAGTGTGAAACCTGAACCGATAGCCAATCTTTTCACAATGATGGAAATCGTTTCGTCAAAAGATACTTACGATTATTTTAATGAGAAGTACAACTCGTGCGAGATCCGTTATGGAGATATGAAGAAGCAATTGGCGGAAGATATCAATAATTTCTGTGCTCCGATTCGTGAACGCATTTTGGATATTCGTTCGAACGAGGAGTATCTGGCGAAAGTAGCTCGTATGGGTGCGGAAAAGGCTCGCGAAAGTGCTTCAAAAACCCTGAATGAAGTGAGAAAGATTATTGGATTCAGATAATTAGAATTTGAAAGTTGAAGATTGAAAGTTGAAGATTATCAGAAAATCTCTATTCATTTTCAATTTTCAACTTTCAATTTAAAAAGCCTTTTTATGGTGGATTTCGAGAGTGAGTACAAGAGTCTTTATCGTCCATTGTGCCTTTTTGCCTTGCAATATACCAATCAGATAGATGATGCGGAAGATATTGTGCAACAAGCTTTTGCCGATGTATGGGAGAAGCTGAGGGGAGGAGTGTCTATCTTGAATCTGAAAGCCTACCTGTATCAGGCGGTAAAGAACCGTTCTGTTTTGCAGGTTTCGCAAGAGCGGGTGGAGATGTTGCAGGATGAGTTCCCGGATGAGATAGATACGGGTGAGGAAGAGCAGGTGAGGTTGGCGGAGCGAGATGCCCGCTTGTGGGATGCTATCGATCATCTGCCTCCGGAACGCCGGCGTATATTCCTGCTTTCCAAACGTGACGGGTTGAAATATCAGGAGATTGCCGAGGAACTTCATATCTCGATAAAGACGGTAGAAAATCAAATCTCGAAAGCCCTAAAAGCCTTGCGCGAAACAGCTATACGGATTTATACATTCCTGTTTTTTAATTGAAAATCGAAAGTTGAGAATGGAACGAAAATGGGGCGTTCTGATATTTTTTTTCAATTTTCAATGTAATAAGTAGGGGTTTTTCTCTTTTTCTTGTCTTATAGGTGAAATAACGAAAAAGGAAACTTTATAAGAAGAGAGAAAAATGAAGAAAACGATTTTGATGTTAGGGGTGTTGGGGTTGCTGAGTACTGGCTCGGCAAAAGCGCAATGGAGTGTGACACCGGAGGTGGGACTGACCGCTGTAACCTCGGAGAATGCTAAGGATAATAGCTCATGGCTCCCTTCCTGGAGATTGGGGGTGGGGGTGGACTATCAATTTCCACGTACTGTATTCTCTATTAGTAGCGGTGTTTATCTGACGGAACGTCCGGTGGAAAATGTGGATACAAGACTGACGGGGTATTACGGGAATTATTGGAGCGGAAATGATAACGGGCATGCCATTGTTATGATCCCGGGAGGTACAGAAGCTGACCCTAAGCAATGGGCTTATACTTTACAGACGAAGCGTGTTGTAACCAGCTTTTATGTTCCGATAACCATGAAGGCTTCTCTTCCGGTCTCGGAGAATGTGAATTTTACCATTTCCGCTGGTCCTTACGTAGGATATGCGTTTTGCAATAAGGTGCGTAAATGGTCCGCGACCCTGATTCCGGCTTTTGATGCCGGTGAAAACGAACATTTAAACGCGCCTTCGGTGGCGCCATATACTAATTCCATCAGTTATTTTGACTGGGGATTGGTTGGACGCTTGGGGTTGGAAATACAGAATTGGGTAATTGAGGGAGGATATGAGGCTTCATTGGGTAAATATGATTCCCCTTATCATTCTTGGACTATGCGTAAACTAAAGGATCATTTCCATACGGTGACGTTAAGTGTCGGGTATAAGTTTCAATTGTAAGGATAGAGTTGACCCGTTGACAAGACTTTAGGAATCTGTTTCTTGCCAACTAAAAACAAACTATATGAGTGAAGAGCAAAAGCATACATTAGAAGAACGGATCGCATTTGTGGCGAGGCATTATCGGGAGAATAGTCTGGATGTGGAACAGGCTTGGCGTAAATTTGCCTCCGAGCGGCATATCCGTCGTGTATTCCGTTTTCCGGCATGGGCTAAGGGAATGGCTGCGGCCATGCTTTTGCTGATTGCATTTGGGTGCTATCTGATTTATCGGAATAATCAACCAGAGTGGGTGCTGATTACTTCAGCCTCCGGCAAGGTGACCGAGGTTTACTTGCCGGATAGTTCGCATATTACGTTGGCTTCCGGTTCAGAATTACGCTATGATGCGAAATCCTTTGGTGATGCAGAACGCTGGGTTGAGATGAAAGGAAAAGCTTTTTACCAGGTAAAGCGCCTGGAGAGTTGCCCTTTTACGGTATCGGCACAATCCACACGGGTCACCGTGTTAGGTACCTCTTTCTTGGTTCGGGAAGATGTTCGGAATGTCGAAGTACAGGTAAAGAGTGGACGGGTTCGTTTTGAAGCCGGGAACCATCAGGAGTTGTTAACGGCTGGTATGTCGGCCCGGTATTCGGCTGAAGAACAACAAATTAAGGTAGAAAAGGAAGAGAACGAAAATCTTTTGTCTTGGCAAAATCGGGAATTGGTTTTTCGGGATACTCCCTTACCCCGGGTGATTCATGACTTGGAACTCTGTTATGATGTTCGGATTACCAACCGGAAATCAGTATCGGATTCTTTGCGTCTGACGGCTACATTCCGGGATATGTCGTTGGATGAGGTGCTTACGGTTATCAATCAGACGTTAGATATAGTCTTGAAAGAAGAATGATACGATTGGGGAAACTGATATTGGTATGTCTTGCTTTTCTGTTCGGGGTGCTGCAATCGGTTCGGGCGGAAGATGAACCGGTTATTTCTTTTTCAGTCCGTCAGGCCCCGATAGAGAAAGTCTTGCTGGAGATAGAAAAGCAGGTTGGCAAACACATTTCTTTTGAATCCTCTTTGTTGAAGAATATTCCTCCGGTAACCCTATCTGTTCAGAATCAACCACTATCTTTATGTCTTTACGAATTGTTTTATACCTATGAGATTGAATGGTTGGTCACGGGGGATTATCTGATCTTGAAACGCAAATCAGAATCCTATTCACCTCAAGATTCGATGAAATTGATATCCTTGCAAGAATTTATAGTCGAAGCCGATAGCCTTCGGAATGCCGCGGTATTGACCGATGAGCCGGGCAAAGAGGTGCTTTCCGGGAAACAGCTTCTGAAGATTCCGGCCATTATGAGTCAGCCGGACTTAATCAAAGGCATCCAGCAATTGCCGGGGGTGGCTATGGGCATGGAGGGGATGAGCGGAATGTATGTCCGGGGTGGAAATAACGATGAGAATCTGTTCCTGATTGACGGTATGCCGGTTTATCAGGTAAGCCACATAGGCGGACTTTTTTCGGCATTCAATCCGGATGTAGTCGATAAGCTGGATTTCTATAAAGGGTATTTCCCCGCCAAGTATGACGGACGCCTTTCTTCGGTTACAGATATTCATACCAAACAAGGAAATATGAAGAAGTGGCATGGAAGTTTCGGTGTCGGCTTGATTCAAGGTAACGCTCATCTGGAAGGGCCGTTGATAAAAGACAGACTTTCGTTTCATTTTGCCATACGCCGTTCGTGGGCGGATTTGATTACAGCTCCGATATTTGCTATCTTGAATAACGGTAGATTAAAAGAAAATCCCATCAATCCCCGCTATTCGTTCCATGACATCAATGGCCGGATGGATTATGTGCAAGGTCGTAGCCGCTTTTCGTTAGGGGTATATTCCGGAGATGATTTGTTCCGGATGACATTGGAAGATAAAACTATGCCTAAATATTATTCTAAAAACAAATGGCGTGTGCGTTGGGGCAATTTTGCTTCGGTGTTGAATTGGAATTATCAGATGCGGGAGAATCTGGAAAGTAAGTTTACGGTTTCTTATACACGATATCGAAGCAAACTCTTTTATAATGAGACAGAGAGAGACGGGTATTCTATGCAAACACCGGTTTATACCGAGTCGGCTACGGTTTCGGGTATTGATGACGGGCGTCTTTCCTGGGTGCTGACCTATCGTCCTACGACCTTGCATCAGATTCAGGCGGGAATCTCCACCCGTCTTCAGGCTTTTCGTCCGGAATATATGGAGTTTTTGCAGGCGGATATTATCTCTTCGGACGGGAGTAGTTGGGGAAATATCCAAGAACGTCAGCAGAATCAAATCCGTATGATAGGAAACGAGACAGTTCTTTTCTTGTCAGACCGTTTTCATCCCTTGGAGCATTTGCGTATAGATGCCGGACTTTCTTTTTCGACCTTTTATTTGAAGCATAAACTATATGCCCAGCTTTCGCCTCGTATATCCGCCCGTTATTTGTTGAACCGGCATTGGTCGGCCAAGCTGGCCTATTCTCGTATGACCCAACCGGTGCATCTGATTCCGGCAACGTATTTGGACCTTCCGACCGATATCTGGATGCCGAGTACGGATAAGGTGAAGCCTTCGGTATCTGATCAGATTTCTGTCGGATTACACTATTCTCCGAACCGGGAGTATAGCTTTTCGATGGAAGCCTATTATAAGAATATGCAGCATTTGTCGGACTTCAAATCTTGGGTGGGGCGTTTCCCTGACGGGATGGTATGGGAAGACAAATTGACGCAAGGCACAGGACGGGCCTATGGTACGGAATGGATTGTCCGGAAGAACCACGGTAGGTTTACGGGATGGATAGGCTATACCCTCTCTTGGGCGGATCGTCAATTTGCCGAGATTAATGGAGGAAAACGTTTCCCGTCTCGTTTTGATAACCGGCATAAATTGAATCTTGTCGCCTCCTATCGTCCCGGCAAGAAGGTCGAACTGAATGCGTCTTGGGTCTATTCCAAAGGAAATTGGATCACTTTGAATCCGTACGGCAATAGTCTGATGGAGAACTTGACGCGGAACAATTATCAGCTTCCAGACTATCATCGGTTGGACTTAGGGGTAAATATTTACCATACCACCAAAAAGGGGCATACCGGTATTTGGAACATCGGCATCTACAATGCCTATTGCCGGAAAAATCCGGTTTTGGCTTGGGCTGAAGATTATGATGAGGCGACCCGGAAAATCAAAGTCCGGCAGCTGAGTATTTTCCCGATTGTCCCATCATTTTCTTATACCTATAAATTCTGATTGGTTATGAATAAGATAGTTCCTTTATTGCTTTTTTTGAGTTGTTTGTTATCCTCTTGTTGGCAAGATGTGTATGTGGATTGGGACGGAACTCCGGTACAGCTTTCTCTTACGACGCGCCAGCTTTGTGCGGATAGCGCGATACAGATAGACGTTCAGCCTGCCTCACGAGATGCTTATTGGGTGCATGGGGATTCGCTACCGTACTATTTGCAAGTCGAACTTTGGGTGAATGGGGAAGAGCAAGGCCAAATGTATATAGAAAAGTCTGCTGATTCATTGTCCTATTTACCTTATGCCACTACCTATTATACCTCAACTTATATTCCTAAGGCAGGGGATAGAATTGGAATTCGGGCCACTTGCGAAGGATTTGAACCGCTTACGGCTGAAACTGTAATCCCTTCGGTCGTTCCTATTGAGAAATTAGGCTATACTTACGAATTCGATACAATAGATTATCAACTTCATATGGCGTTTCAACTGACTTTCCGAGACAATCCTTCTACGGCGGATTATTATGCGTATAGCTATATGTTGTTGACCAAGGATTCATTAGGCCGATTCGTTTATACTCCATATAGTTTTGGGTATGGCTATGGTATGGAGGGCTCCGGTTATGTATTAAGCAGCGTACAGGAAGAACCGGACCCGATTGTGAAGTTCCGTCCAAATACATTGGATTATATCTTCGATGAGACAAGCTCTCTTTATGCCAATTTCTTCGATGATTCAGATATTTCCGGAGAGTCTTATACGTTGCAGTTCTCTTTTTCCGGATATGTCTGGTATTATGAAAATAGGGGTGGCTCTTATTATATGGAATCGAACTTTCCGGATACCTTATATATCCAGCCTATTCTGACCACGATGTCTCAGGATTATTACTATTATAACATCTCGTCATGGGCATCCAAGGGATTTTTAATAGGTAGTCTGACCGAAGTCGGATTGTCTGATCCTATCGAAGCATACAGTAATGTGGAAGGGGGAGAGGGGATATTATATGGATGTAATCCGAGTCCGGCATTGATTGAAATAGTTCCGAAAGACCTTTCAAAATAAATTCAAAACGATTTCTTCGAATTACGAATTATGAATAGGCAAGTCATTGGCAATCCATAATTCATAATTCGTAATTTGTTATTTGCTCTTTTCCAGCACCATCAGGATATTACCCTCAGCATCGACCAATTGCATCTCATCGGCATTGGCTCCGGCTTTCACGGCCCGTACAGCCGTCATGGACTGAAGAATTTTAGTTTCCAAATCCATATCCGGACAAGCCATCATGGTGGTAGCTCCTTGGGCGATAGTGATAGCTGATACATCTTTGCCATCCAGCGTTACGGACGTATTGAATATATTGCATCCTGCATTGCCATGCAATTTGTTTTCTTTCATGTCAAATTCCATAAAAGGCGTATTCTCGGCCTGAACTTTTTCCCCTTTTACTTCTACCACGTTCCATTTCCCTTCCAATTGCTTGGCATCGGTCTTGGATCCGGAACAAGCAAACAGGCTTCCGGCCAGTGCCGGAACCAAGAGTGCATACATAAAAAACTTTTTCATATCATTCGATTAATAATGTTACTTTAATAAAGACACAAAAGACAAGCCAAATGTTGCCTTGTCAGTATGCTTTTAAAGATAATTAACATGGTTGTCGAATAGATATTCGAATTGTTCGCGAAAAGAGTCTTCCACAAAATAGTGAATAGTTGGATCCTTAATATAGAGCTATACAATAGAGGCAACAGCTGTTGGTGCGATGCCATATTGTTTCTTGAACGCTGCCGAGAAATGCGATTGATTCTTGAACCCTACTTTTGCATAGACATCCGCGACTTTGCTTCCACTTTCCTGCATCATGGCATAGGCAGCTTCCAGCCGTTTCCGTATAAGCCATTTTTCAGGTGTCAGGTCGCTTATCTTTTTGAAGTCGCGCTTGAATGTGGCAAGGCTTCTTCCCGTGTAGTGCGCCAAATCCTCCATAGAGAACTCATACATATAGTTTTTGTTCATGAAGTCCAGGATGTCGATTTTCCACGGCTCGTTGAAATCGAACAGCGTAGGTGCAAACCGTTTGTCTATATGCAGCAAGGCAAGCAGTCCTTCTTGCAGTTTCAAGTGCATGAAGTCGTCCTGTGGTTTTACCTCCGGATCGAAAAACGGAGTTAGCGAAGCGAAAAGGCTGGTAATCTCTGCCGTCTTGGGCAACTTGACAACCCCCGGTTTGAGTTTGGGGGTATTTGCCGGAATCTTGTATTGTTCAAGTTTCGAATACATCTCACGCAGAAAGTTCCGTGTGAAACTTAGGAATATTCCGCAATATCTTTCTCCGTCCCGTGGTTTTTTGTACATAGTGATGTGGTGGTCGCGCGGAATAAAGACACATTCTCCCTTTCCGACATGAATTTGCTCTTGGCCGTTATCCAATATCATTTCACCTGAATACACATAATTCATCGCATACTCTCGCGAGCGATGGATGCAACCGCTGATATCATCGTAAAAGAAGCTGTAAAATACGTCCTCATAGTTGAATATGAGTTTCATCGGACCAAGATTCTCTTCTATTTGTTTTTGTTTTTGTTTCATATTCATACTTCCTTTTTCCTGCCGCAAAGTTATAAAATTAAGCTTATATTTTCATTGTGGCATAGCGGCTGAAATTTATGCCTATCTTTTGATCCAAAGATAGTATGCTTTTCCGGAAAAGAATGCATACTTTGGGAGAAAAGGTAGGCATGAATTTTATGCGACATTCTTGCTTCTTATCAGATTCCGTTTCTTCCACTTTTGAGTTCTCCAACGGAGTGCCAGAACAACGCCGCGCGAGCTTTCGTCCAAGGCCAGACCAATCCAGATACCGGCCAGACCAAGTCCCATGGCGATGCCGAACAGATAACCGCAGGTAACGGCGAATACCCACATACAGACGATTTCAATCAGTACCGGGACAATTACATCCCCTACCGAGCGCAAGCAGAAGAGGAACATTAGTACGGTGGCGCGTCCATGCTCTAAGAAAATATCAATCAGTAGGGCGGTCATGGCTATCTGGATAATTGATTCGTTTTCGGTGAAGCACCCTAACAGGAAACGTCCGCAAAGGTACACCCCTACGCTGGCTATGAAGGTAATCATCAATGAACGCTTCCAGGCATACCAACTCAGGACATAAGCCGCCTGTTTTTTGCCGGAACCCACCAGATTCCCCGTACAGATAGAGGTTGCACTGGCCATGGATAAGGAGAAAATATAGCCGATAATGACAATATTCATGATGTAGACACGTGCTGCCAGGACTTCATTGCCCAACATATTGATAAAATAGACCACACAGACCTGCGAGGCATCATAGGAAATCTGTTCGGCGGCAGAGGGCATACCCACTTTCAAGACCGATTTGAGTTTGTCGAAGGGGAAAGGACGGAAATAGGCCAGCGGGAACCGGCGCACTAAGCGTTTGAACAGGACAAGGAATAGGAGGGCCATACCCAGTACGCGACTGAGTGTTGTCGAGATGGCTGCTCCTTCCACACCCATTTCCGGAAAGCCGAAATGACCGTAAATCAGGGAATAGTTTCCTACGATATTGAATAAGTTAATCAAGACCGCCACCTGCATTGAATAGTTGGGCTTGTTGGCTGCACGGAGTACGGCCGAGATGGTGAAGATGATGGCTTGCAAGAACCCGAAGCCTCCGACGATCTTCATGTAGGAGATAGCCATAGGCATCAAGTCCGGGCGGATATCCATCCAGATCAGCATCTGTTTCCCTCCGAATGAAAGGAGCAGACTGATAAGTAATCCGATGAGGGCATTAAACAAGAGTGAGACGCCGATCACTTGTGTGAAGCTTTTGGAATCTCTTGCCCCGAAATATAATGCGCACATGACCGATGTCCCTACGGCGGTTACGTTAAACAACAGGAAAACCATGTTTAATAGCTGGTTGACAACACCTACAGCCGCTACGGCATTATCCGAATAGTGGCTTAACATCAGCGTATCGACAACGCCCAGCAGCAAAATCAGGAATGTTTCTAAGAAGATAGGACCGGTAAGCTTCAGGAGTTTGCCTCGCAAACCGTCAGGATAATGAAATAATCGCAAGCTCATAGACAGTCTGTTTTAGAAATTTAGCGCGCAAAGGTACAAATTAGATTGTTCGGTTATCTTTATTTCCGTATATTTGCTCACCTAAATGTAAATTAGTTGATATCTGTCAAATATGAATAAATATATCTCCTTATTGTCCGCATTTGCCGGACTGTTTTTGTGGATAAGCCTGGATAGTTGCCAACCTAAGAAGCAGCAGGAAGAGGTAGCGTGTGAGCCCGTTGATACTATTCCTCATGTTTATGAGTATGGAATTTGTATCGACTCGATGAATCTTAACCGCTTTACGATTAATCCGGGCGATAATCCGGCTTCGATTTTTGCGGGACTGGGCTTTTCGGCTATGAAGGCAGACAGTATCAGCCGGGCTTCGGCGCATGTGCTTGATCCGACTAAAATCCGGGCGGGGATGCATTACTGTACATTGACTACGATGGATACGTTACAGACCATCCGGTATATCGCTTTTGCCAAATCGTTGACTGATTATGCCATTATTGATCTGACCGGTGATACCATCCAGGCTTTCGAATATGAGAAAGAGGTCACGTTGAAACGCAAGTATATTGAAGGAACAATTAACTCGTCTCTTTGGAATGTTATTGCGGAAAGCGGAGCCTCACCGCTGCTCGCCTTGAAAATTTCGGATGTGTATGCTTGGCAAATCGACTTCTTCGATATCAAGGTGGGCGATTCATTTCAGGTGATTTATAATGAAGCCTATATTGATGATACGACTTCGCTGGATATCGCTTCGGTAGACGCCGCCATTTTCACGCATCAGGATAAGACTTTTACGGCGATACCTTTTACACAAGACAGCATTTTCGAGTTTTTTGATACGGAAGGAAACAGCCTGCGCAAGGCGTTTTTGAAAGCTCCCTTAGACTTTTTCCGGATTACATCCCGTTTCAGTAATGCGCGTTTTCATCCGATCTTGAAACGTTATCGTGCACATCATGGCGTAGATTATGCAGCTCCGACCGGTACGCCGGTAAAAACGATCGGGGCTGGGACCGTTATTTCTAAAGGTTGGGCTGGGGGCGGTGGCAACACCGTGAAGATCAAGCATAATTCGATGTACACGACTTCCTATATGCACTTGAGCCGTTATGCTCAAGGATTGTCGGTCGGACAGCATGTCCAGCAGGGTGAGGTTATCGGGTATGTCGGTTCTACCGGGCTTTCAACTGGCCCTCACCTCGATTTTCGAGTTTATAAAAACGGACAGGCTATTAATCCGTTGGCGATGGAGGCTCCGCCATCCAAACCGATTCGCCCGGAATTGAAAGATAGCTTCTTGTTCATCAGTAAGCGTTATCTGATGGAGCTGGACAGTCTGCATAGGCAGTATAAAGATACAATTATTAATATAGTGGACGAGTTGACCGGTAAACAAGTTACCTCGTTGACCAGCAAACAAGGGGATAAGGAATAAGGCTTGCCAACTTGTCTTCTTGTAAACTCATATTTTGTCAACTAAAAAATAATGCATATGAAAATTCTTGGTAATCTTATCTGGTTGGTTTTCGGAGGTCTTTTGACCGCCGTTGAATACATTTTTGCCAGCCTTGTGTTGATGATCACCATTATCGGCATTCCTTTCGGTTTGCAAACACTGAAGTTGGCAATCTTGGCTTTGTGGCCTTTCGGGCGGACCGTGGTGGATAACGGAGGATCCAGCGGATGTCTTTCTTTGCTGATGAATATTATCTGGATATTTGTCGGAGGTTTTTGGATTTGTGTTACCCATTTCTGTTTCGGGCTGTTGCTTTGCATAACCATTATTGGCATACCGTTCGGGAAGCAACATTTTAAAATGGCAGGACTGGCACTGACTCCGTTTGGAAAAGATGTTGTATGGAGCTGAACCCTTTCTGTGGAGTCAGTCTATGGTTACTTGTTCCACGGTGATAGGGTGGCTTAGGAAGAGAGAAGCCGTTTCTGAAAATTTGTCGGCTGATTCGGTCGTCAAGAATCGGCATGTGCCCTGTTGGGTCAGCTTGGCATCCATTTCAGGATGTCGGTGCAAATAATCCGATAAGCTTTGGGCTACATATTCGCCCTGTGGAAGCAGGGTAACTCCTTGTGGAACGTAATGCCGGATTTTGTTTAAAAGTAAAGGATAATGTGTGCATCCTAAAATCAGGGTGTCAATCTGGCTGTCTTGTGCAAAGAGATGTTCCAGGTGGCGCTTTATGAAGTAATCGGCTCCGGGAGAATCTGCCTCATTGTTTTCAACCAGCGGTACCCACATCGGGCAAGCCTCGGCGGTGACTTGGATATGAGGAAACATCTTGGCTAATTCAATCTGATAGGAGCCGGATGATATGGTACCCGTCGTACCTACGATGCCCACATGTTTGGTATGGCTGAGTTGATCCATCAGTTCGACCGTTGGACGGATAACACCTAACACGCGTCGTTCCGGATCCCATTCAGGCAAATCCCGTTGCTGGATGGAGCGTAGCGCTTTTGCCGATGCGGTATTGCAGGCCAGAATTACCAATTGGCATCCCTGCTCAAATAGTTTCATGACGGCCTGACGTGTGAATCGGTAGACAACTTCGAATGAGCGTGGCCCATATGGCGCACGGGCATTATCCCCCAAGTAGATATAATCATATTGCGGCATCAGAGTATGTATCTTGTCGAATACGGTCAGTCCTCCGTATCCGGAATCGAATATCCCGATGGCTCCCGCCTGTTTTGAATAGCTGTTCATCTTTTTGAAAAAAAAGAGGATGCGCCGTTAGGACGCATCCCTCTTTCCTTTTTATTAATCATCCAATAAGTTATTGCAAACCTAATTTTGTTTTTACGAACGGAGTTGCGTCAATAGCATTAGGACCGGTATAGAGCAATACTTGCGGGTCAATAATGTACGTATATCCCTGCTCGGTGCCTACGGCCTTGATAGCGTCAGCCATTTTTTGCTGGATAGGAGCAATCAGTTCTTGCTGCTTTTTATTGACATCCTGTTGTGCGACCTGTACGAAGTTGTCCATACGTTGTCTCAAATCTTCTACTTCCTGCATTCTTCTTACTTTGATGTTTTCAGTCAAAGAATCCTGTTGTGCGATGAAATCTGAATACTTCTTTTGGAATTCGTTCTGCATCGTTTCCAATTCTTTTTGGTAATTGGCATTCAGGTCGTCAATCTGTTTCCGCATGTCTGCTACTTCCGGCAGAGCCATAAATACCTCCTGCGTATTAACAAAAGCAATTTTAGCCTCCTGAGCATTTGCTGCGCCTACGAATGGCAGGAGCATCAATAATAAAGCAATAAGTTTTCTCATTTTCTTGTTTATGATTGTTATTAATTATTCGTTTATCCGCTTTGTAAAAACTCCGCAAATGTACGCTATTTATTTGGAATATCCTAACTTTGCAAGCACTTCATTGCTAATATCTATTTTAGGTGAAGCGAAAATAATGCTCATGGCTGAGGCGCGATCCACTACTATCTGGTAACCTTTGTCTTCTGCGATCTCTTTGACGGCATTATAAATTTCGTCTTGTATCGGTTTCATCAGGCTGGCACGCTTCTTGTAGAGTTCACCGTCTGCTCCGAAATATTTCCGTTTCAGGTCTTGCGCTTCTTGTTCTTTTTTTACGATTTCTTCTTCACGCTGGCTTTTCATTTCGGCCGAGAGGAACACCAAGTCGCTCTGATAGGTCTTGTACATATTCTGTGCCTCCTGCTGCAATGCTTCTACCTCGTTTTGCCACTTCTTGGATACCTGACTGAGTTGCTCGTTGGTCATCTCATAAGCGGGAATATTCTTCAGGATATATTCCATATCGATCAACGCATATTTCTGTGCGTTCCCTGCCCATGCGCATACCGCTAATAAGCAGCTTATCAAAAACATTCTTTTCATACTTCCTGTAATTTAAATTCAGAACTATAGATTGCAAATGTAGAAATATTTGGGAACAAGCTGTTATCAATTAACAATTAACAATTGATAATTAACAATTAACAATCATTCCTCCCCAACCGTTTTTTTCTCGTACCTATTGGGGTACGATGTTTTTTGGTTTATCTTTTAATCTTTATATGCCTATATATTAACGCTTCTCAGACCAGTCTTTGGTATTAGCATTATACATAAAAAAGGCGGCAAGCGCAAGGCCTGCCACCCATTTGTGTTTGTATGAAAAATATAATTATTAAAATTCCTGACCAATAACAAAGTGGAATTGGCTTCCGCTTCGCTGGTTCTGGTCATTTCCGTAATTGGCGGTGTCGAAACCATACGCCCAGTCGATACCCATCAAACCGATCATCGGCAAGAAGATGCGGACGCCTACACCAGCCGAGCGTTTCAGGTCGAACGGATTGTAATCGCTCATATCCCGCCAAGCATTACCGGCTTCAACAAATGCCAATCCGTAAATCGTAGATGAAGGTTCTAGGATGAACGGATAACGTAATTCCATCGAAAGTCGTGTATATGCATAACCGTACGAATTGTAGCCACCATTACCTGCAATACTACCGTTTTCGTAACCGCGCAAACCGATAGTCTCAGTTGCATACGTGCTGGAGTAACCACTCATACCGTCACCTCCCATATAGAAAGTTTCAAACGGAGTACGTTTGTCTTTTGAGTAGGATCCGACAAATCCGAATTCAGCACGGGTCATCAAGACCGGTGTGCGTTTTACCGTCAGTGGTGCCAATGGTGTAAATACTTTGGCTTTGAACTTCCACTTATGATACTCAATCATCTTGAATTTGTCGGGATCTTGGTCGCTCATTGAAGCGTAATCCTTTCCGTCAAACAAAGAGAATGGAGGAGTAGCCGCTACCGACAAGGAGAACTGTGAACCATGACGGGTGTACAACGGATTATCGATGGAGTTACGTTGCAGCAAAAGTTCTAAGTTGATGTTGTGGCACGTACCATTGTTTACCAAGAAGTAATCCCAGTCATGCATCTTATAGACTTGATAGTTCAAAGTCGCCATGAATTGGAAATAGTCATCCGGCCAGTTCAGACGCTTACCGTAACCGGCCGACAAGCCAAACATGATAATTGACTTATCCGGGTCTAATGCCAGCTCATAACTGCCGTATGGATCGTATCCGTACCCATATCCGTATCCGTAAGGATAATAAGAAGATCCATAATAACCTCCATAGCCACTATAATAAGGATTGTAGTAGCTTCCGTATCCACTATACAAATCACTTAAGTAATTGCTACTGATATCGGTCTGCTTCGAGAAATAAGCACTTACCGACAAGGTATTCGGACGTTTGCCTCCGAACCACGGATCCATAAAGGAGATGCTGTATGCCTGGTAGTAACGTCCGTTGGTCTGACCGGAGAGTGTCAGTGTTTGCCCTTCACCCTGCGGGATAATTCCCTTATAGGATTTCGGGTTCAGGAAGTTCTTCATGGAGAAGTTGGTGAATTTCAAGCTTAATTTACCAATGACACCGGTTTGTCCCCAACCCGCGGAGAACTCAATCTGGTCGTTCGCTTTGGATACCAAGTTGTATTCGATATCAACCGTACCATTGTCTGGATCAGGAATAGGACGCGGATTCATGTTTTCCGGATCGAAATGTCCCATCTGGGCAATTTCACGTACAGAACGCATCAAATCCTCACGGCTGAACAATTGTCCCGGCTTGGTTCGTAATTCACGGCGGACGATATCCTCGTACAACCGGTCATTACCATTGATGATAACGCGATTGATTGTAGCCTGCGGACCCTCAACGATGCGGATTTCCAACGCGATCGAGTCGTTATCAACATCTACTTCTACCGGGTTGGCATTAAAGAATAGGTAACCGTTATTGAAATAGACATTGGATACGGCATCCTCGTCCGAGGTCAGGCGCTCTTCCAACTTTTTCTGGTTATAGACATCACCAGCCTTCATATCCAACAAGGCTAACAGGTAATCCGATTGATATTTGGTATTTCCCACAAAGCGGATATCTTTCAGGTAGTATTTTTGTCCTTCTTCTACTTTCAGGTGAATATCTACTTTCTTTTCATTGTAGTTGGTTACACTATCTTCCAGGAGGACAGCATCTCGATAACCGTTCTCGTTGTATTTGGCAATGATGTTCTTTTTATCATTCTCATATTCCTCTGTGGTAAATTTCTTCGTACTGAACATCTCGAGGATGCTGGTCTTCCAGTCGTTGAACAAACTGAACTTTTCGTTGGTTTTCTTCATCGCCTTTTTCAACTCCCGGTCGTTCAATGCTAAATTCCCGTCGAAGTAGATGCGATGAATCTTGGTCTTCTCATGCTTGTCTATGTAAATATCTAAGATGACTTCTCCTTCATGTGCCAAATCATCTTTCTGCTGAATGTTTACATCGACATTTTTAAATCCTTTCCCGTCGAAGAACTTTTGGATGAGAATCTTGGCACGGTCCAGCACGTTAGGTGTAATCTGGAAACCTTTTCTTAAACCCAGCTTAGCTTCCAAGTCCTCTCGTTCTCCTTTCTTGATTCCATGGTAATTCACATTCGAGATACGCGGGCGTTGCTTCAATTGGTATTCCAGCCAGATCGAATCACCTTCGATTTTATTCGCCAGAATCTTTACGTCAGAGAACAATCCATGACGCCAGAATGCCTTTACCGCCGAGGTTATCTCAGGCCCAGGAACAGTAATCTGGTCTCCTTTGGATAAACCGGAGAAACTGATCAACACATAATCCTCATAATTCTTAATACCCGTGACTTTGATATCCGCAATGTAATACTTCTTCGGAGTCAACGAGTAAGAAATAACCGGCACCTCCGCCGGTTGCTCAACCTTCGCAGTATCATTTTCCTGTGTTTGGGCAAAAGCACCAATCGACATGCTCAGGAAAATAAAGAACAGCACTATTCCTCTGTACATAAACTATAGTTTATAAAATTAATTGCTCACTTGTCTTACCGAAACGACGTTCGCGCTTTTGGTAATACAATAAAGCACCATACAACTCTTCTTCTCTAAAATCCGGCCAGAAAATATCTGTAAAGTAAAACTCGGCATACGAGAGCTGCCAAAGCAGGAAATTGCTTAGACGCTGCTCGCCTCCTGTACGGATCAGCAAGTCCGGATCCGGTATATGTCTTGTTGTCAGGTAGGCAGAAACGGTCTCTTCTGAAATCTGATCCATATCGAGTTTCCCTGACCGGACATCGGCTACAATTTGCTTCACGGCAGAGGTGATTTCCCAACGTGAAGAGTAGCTTAAAGCCAATATCATGGTTATTCCCGTATTGACAGAGGTCTCCTCAATACATTCTTTCAACGTGTTTTGAGCATCCTCAGGCAGACGCGACAGATCACCTATCGCATCCAGACGGACATTGTTTTTCATCAAGTCCGGAGTCTCTTGTTTGATAGCAGCTACCATCAATCTCATCAACGCATGGACTTCCGCTTCTGGCCGGTTCCAGTTCTCGGTCGAGAACGTGTATAACGTCAGGTATTTTATGCCTAACTCGGATGCGGCTTCAACTACCTTACGCACCGATACGACTCCTTCCTGATGGCCTACATAACGTTCCTGACCACGGGCTTTGGCCCATCGTCCGTTTCCATCCATGATAATTGCCACATGTTGCGGCAAATGGTCTTTATCTATCTTTTCCAACAACGACATGATCACACAATATCTCTTAATAAGCTCCGTTACTATATTTGTTATTACACGGACGGCATCGTTCGCCAAAATCCCAGGTTATGGAAATCATGAGCAACGAATACCAGTCCTTGTTCTTGAACGCACTGCTGGATATTCCGTATGGATTATCCAGAATCTCGTTATTCCCATCGGTTACATCGAATGAATCTCCGAATAACTTCCGGAACGAGAACTCACATCCCAAGTTCAATCGGCTTTTCAGCTTGTATTTTACACCTACCCCCATGGGAATATTCACCCCGGCAAATGTGTTATTCCCTGGTGCTATCGTCACGCCCGCTCCCAAGAATATATAAGGAGAGAAACGTTTTGTATTCAGGTAAACGAACTTGTCGCTATATGGCATGAAATTGAATTCCATCTGTCCGCCTAGCTCGAAAAAGTTACGGCTGAACGAAGCCGTCGCGTTGTTCGGGAATACATTTTCGATTCCGTCCGTACTACCGGAAACTCGGCCCCATAGCAAATCCGTTTTTACGGCCCATCGGAAGTTGGGCACGTAGCGGAATACCACTCCCAAAGAGGGATTCAGTCCCTTAAAGAACGTGTTTTTGTTTAAGTCGCCCATATAATAGGCTCCTCCGGCCATACCGCCGATTTCATATTTGTAATCCTGTGCGCGGGTTGTACCGATACACCCCAGCAACATCAGGAAACAGATAGCGTGTCGAAAGAAAGATGTGTTCATAAACCGTATAGTCATTCGATTAAACATATTTCTTTTTTTAACGCTAAAAATGGCTCAAAATTATATCAGACAGCCAAAGTTATTGTCTTTCGAAGCCGAACCGATTGATGCGGCCTCTCCAGATATCATCCCTAACGCTTCCGTTTTCCGAAGTTTTTCCTCCGAAAATCATCAGATAATTGTCCGGGTCGGCAAGCAGGGAGGCAAATCCTCTGGCTTGATAATCCGCGGGCAAAACGACTAATGAATCTATATAATTCCAAGTAACTCCATAATCTGATGAACGGTAAATATCTTTTAGCGGTTGGTTATTCTCATCAATACCACCTATCAGGTAATACATCTCGTCATAGTAAATAACAGACGTACCTTGTCTTTTGCTAAACAGATGACTTCCGTAGGCATCCGTCTGTTCGGACCAGGTCAGCGCATTCATGGTAGCCCATACCGAATTGACCAAAGATCCGCCACCCGTCTTACCTCCGACCAGCATGATTCGCTCACGATACATCAGCGATACCGGGAGAGAGGCGAATCCCTCTATAGGAAAGTTTTCGGGAACAGATGCACCGATGCTCCATTCTCCGGCTTTATTCATGGCGGCAAACTTCAATTCGTTGTTATCGTTAATGATGGTGGCCAATACAGCCGGCTGGTCTGCACTCTCTTTCATTCCGCCTAAAACCGCATGAACAAATGGCGTGTTCTCTACCGAGGACCAATTCAGGGCATCGGTAGATTGATAAAGAGTACCCCTATCGTCTGGAACATATAGGGTGTCTCCGAAAGACGATAATTGGGAAAGTTGCAACCCGCTAACCGGAAGTCCGGTCAGAGCCGTCTCATTCCAGTTGACTGCATCGTTTATAGCAGATGTATAAAGCTGGTATCCTTGGTTTGCGGAAGGTTGCACATACATATAATATGAATCGGCATATTGAATGACTTTTTCATCGGCTACATTTTGCCCCAAAGCCTGAGCGGTATGTTGTCTCCATACCATCGAATCCGGAACTATCTGATGGATATTGACCCACATGTCATACGTGCGCTGGATGGTTCCTCCGGCATTGTAGACAAGGATCTGTACCGGTTGGGAGATATCCAGCGAGTCGCCCGATTCCCAATCGATGGTATCTCCGGTAGCTTCCGGAATTACTTGTATTTTGCTTACATAACTACCTCTCTCGATTTTCGCGATGACCTTGTCCTCAATTACCGTTCCGAAATCCATGGAGTCCAGATTCATGATATGTTCATTTATTTGGTCAATCGTGAATCGTACATCGTTTAATGCCGGCAATGAATCCGATTCAACGGAGAAAGACAATATCTGGCAATTCATATCAACCTCATAGGGAACATCATCCCATTCGTTGTTGCCTAAACAAGACACCAACGTCAGCGCCAGGCAACCCGTCAACCATAAAAATATTTTACTTTTCATCAAAAACATAGTTTGTTCATACAAAGGCACAAAAGTAGAAACATTTTCTCTTTCTGCCTAAAAAGCGATAATATTTATAATATTTTAGGGCAATTATTCTTTCTGCTATGTGTATAAAGAGCAAAAACATGACCGCTCATTTGTTCGAAACGAACACTCCCCGACGGGATGTCCGGAGCTTTCACTCCTGTTTGAATACATAGCGGAGATTTCTCAACAACGGCCCGGTCCCAATAGCCGGAATCGAGGAATTGCTGCAACAGAGAGGCTCCGCCTTCGACCAGCAGAGAGTTCAATTTCCGTTCATAGAGGCATTGAAGTATCTGGTGGACAATCGATATCTTAAAGTCAAGCGGCACATACTCTGTTTGCCCGATCGGCTCTTTCCGGTAGGTGGTGAATACGAGGGTAGGGACGGAATGATCCATCAGGTGATAAGATGAAGGTATCTTTAGTTCCCGGTCAATAACCAACCGTACCGGGGATTTCCCGCTCCAATAGCGTACGGATAGGGAAGGATTGTCTAACAGCGCCGTCCGGGTACCCACTAAGATAGCTGCAGATTCCGCACGCAGTTTATGAACCCGTGCTCGGGTTTCAGGTGTAGAAAAGGTGATCGGAGCGGTTTTGGCCGAGTTACGGCAAGCATCAATGAATCCGTCTGCACTCTCAGCCCATTTCAGCGTCACCAAGGGGCGTTTTTCCGTTTGGAAAATCATGAAAGCTTCGTTTAATGCACGGGCCTCCTGCTCCATGACACCAGTTATCACTTCGACTCCGGCTTCGCGAAGCATTCGTATTCCTCGTCCGGACACTTCCGGAAAAGGGTCCAGACATCCCACCACCACACGCGGGATGCCTTTCTGTATAATCAATTCCGCACAGGGGGGGGTCTTTCCGTAATGGGAACAAGGCTCCAGGCTGACATAAAGGGTAGCTTCACGTAATAGGTCCTCGTTATGTACTGACGCAAGGGCATTTACTTCAGCATGCCCCATTCCGCACCGGCGATGAAAGCCTTCTCCTATGATTTTTCCGTTGTGCACCACAACTGCGCCCACCATAGGATTCGGAGCCGTATATCCCGCTCCGTGGCGTGCCAGTTCGATGCATCGGGCCATAAACTTCTCTTCTACTTTCATGCTTTTATTTTTCTACCGAAACAAAGGTACGTATTTTTTTGTTAATTCCCAATCGGGAACAACCCATTATTCCGGAAAAAATGTCGGTTGATTTTTTTTCAAAATAGTGTTTATCCCCGGGAAAATGGCGGTTATTTCTTTTGAAAAATTTATGCCTTTCTTTCCGGACGAAGATAGGCATCTTTGAATGCAAAGATAGGCATCTTCGGTGACGAAGATAGGCATAAATTTTAGTCCTTTGTTTATGAGCTTTTAATCCTTGATGATTCCGTTCCGTTTCAACAATGCATCGATGCTCGGCTCTTGTCCGCGGAATCGTTTGTAGAGTACATCGGGATCTTCGGTTCCTCCTTTGGTTAAGATGTTATCGTGGAACGATTTAGCGACCTCTTTGTTGAATATACCTTTCTCTTTGAAAAGAGAGAAGGCATCGGCATCCAGCACTTCCGCCCATTTGTATCCGTAATATCCGGCGGCATATCCTCCGGCAAAGAGATGCCCGAAGTTCGTACTCATACAGGTTCCCGGGATATCCGGTACGATTACAGCTTTCTTCCAGGCCTCTTTCTCGAATGCGATGACATCTCCCGTGAAGGGTTGGGTGATGGTATGCCAAGCCATGTCCAAGAGGCCGAAGCTGACCTGCCGGCAACATAAATAGCCGGTATTGTAGTTGGATGCGTCAATCAATTTCTGTACCAACTCCTGCGGGATTTTTTCGCCTGTTTCATAGTGGATGGCTATCTGGTCTAAGTATTCCTTCTCGGTCAGCCAATTTTCCATGATTTGCGAAGGTAGCTCTACAAAGTCTTGATAAACATTGGTGCCAGACAGACTTGCGTATTTGCCTTCGGCGAATATGCCATGCAATGCGTGCCCGAATTCATGCAACAGGGTTTCTACTTCATCGAATGTCAATAACGCAGGCTTGGTAGCTGTAGGCCGGGTGAAGTTCATCACGATGATAATTTGCGGGCGGCTATCTTTCCCTTTCTCATCGTGGTATTGTGATTTGATGCCGTTCATCCACGCACCGGATTGTTTGCCTTCGCGCGGAAAGAAGTCGGTGTAAAGTACGGCAAGGAACTTCCCGTCTGCATCATGTACTTCGTAGGCCTGTACCTCTTCGTTATATACCGGAATTTTCGGATTTTCTTTGAACGTGATGCCATAAAGCCGGGTGGCCAGGCCAAACACGCCTTTCTTTACATTTTCCAATTGGAAATAAGGGCGGGTCATTTCATCATTTACCTTGAAACGGATATCCTTCAGCTTTTCCGAATAATAATTCCAGTCCCAAGGCTGGATGGCGATATTGGTTTGTTCCTTTCCGATAGCGAATCCCTGTACTGCATTAAACTCGTTGATGGCAACCGGCTTGTATGCGTTTAGCAATTGATCCAGTAAGTTATAGACATTATCAGCGTTTTTCGCCATTTTGTGGGATAATTCGAATGCCGCATAGTTGGGATAACCCATTAATTGAGCCAAGGCCAGGCGGTTGTTGACCAATTTGCGTACAATCTCTTTATTGTCATATTCATCCCCTTTGTTTCCGACACTCATGTAGGCACGATACATCTTTTCGCGAAGTTCGCGCGAATCGGCATAACGCAGGAAAGGAACGTAGCTCGGTGCATCTAGCGTGAAAAGCCATCCGCTCTTCCCTTTTTCTTTGGCTGAATGAGCGGCCGCTTCCCGGATGCTCTCCGGAAGGCCGGACAGATCCTTTTCGTCGGTCAATACCAATTCAAACCGATTCTGGTCTTTCAAGGCGTTTTGGTCGAATTGCAAGGAGAGCAGGCTCATCTCTGTAGTCAACTCGCGGTATTTGGCTTTGTCGGCTTCGTTCAAGGTCGCACCCCTTTCTTGAAATGCCCGGTAAGTTTCGTCCAGCAATTTGGAATCTTCTTTATCCAGATTGAGAGAAGTCCGTTGTTCATAAACCGCCTTGACCCGTGCAAATAGTTTTTCGTTTAGGTAAATGTAATTCGAACTTTCCGTCAGGTCGGGCGAGATGCGTTGCGAAATCTCCATCATCGCATCGTTCGCATTCGCACTCAATACGTTGAAGAAAGCTCCGCTGACACGATTCAATAACTGGCCGCTCCGTTCCAATGCCACAATGGTGTTCTCGAACGTGGCCGGCTTGGGGTTGTTGGCTATATTGTCTACTTCAGCTTTTAATTCTTCTATGCCTTTCTTAAAGGCTGGTTCGTAGTGTTCCATCTTGATTTTATCAAAAGGAACGGTCTCGAACGGGGTATTCCATTTGCCAAAAAATGGATTTGATTCTGCTTGCACCATATTACTTATGCTTAAAAGTAAAAAAACATTGAGTAGGATTTTCTTCATATTGCATGACTTTACATTAATCAGGCACAAATATACGAATTTTCATTATTTATTTTAACTTTGCAAAGAGGAATCACTTTGATAAAGTACCTATGGTATTATCGGAAAAAGAATTAGCTTTTATAAAGGCGCATGGACAAGATGATGTGACACGCCTCCTGCTGGATGCCGGAAAGTATGCCGGACTGGATATTCCTTTTCTTGCCGAGCAGATTGCTGCACGCAGGCAGGTAAAGGAAAAACTCCCCGTATGGGCTGCTCAAGAAACTATTATCTATCCGGCGAAGATAGCCGCCGAGCAATGTTCGTCAGAGCAAACGGCTTTGTATAAAGCTGGATTGATCACATCGGATGATCGGGTGTGCGACCTGACCGGAGGCTTGGGGGTGGATAGTTATTATCTCTCCCGAAAGGCAAAGTCATTGATTTATGTGGAACGTTTTCTACATTATTGTGATGCCGCACGCCATAATTTTCAAGTGCTGGGGTGTAAGAATATCGAGGTGGTGAATGAAGATTCCCAGCTTTACCTGGAACATGCGCCAGATGTGGACCTTTATTATATTGACCCGGCCCGGAGGGGCGAAGGGAACCGGCGCGTTTATGCACTTGAGGATTGCGAGCCGAATCTGGTGGAGGTGCTTCCGCGATTATTGCAAAAAGCTCCGCGGGTTTTGGCAAAATTATCTCCGATGGCGGATATATCCAAAACTCTTTCTCTCTTACCCGGAACGGTAGCGGTGCATGTTGTATCGGTCCGTAACGAATGCAAGGAGCTTTTGTTTGATATCCGAAGAGAGAAGATGACCGGTAATACGCTCATCCGTTGCATAAATTTTGATACGCGGGGCAATCAGCAAATTTTTGACTGGCAGGTTGAGGAGGAGCAACAAGCTCCGTTGCAATTGGCGGATTCCGTCAAGCGTTATTTGTATGAACCGAATGCTTCAATTATGAAATCAGGTGCCTTCAAATGTGTCGCACAAAGGTATGACGTGGAGAAATTGCAGGTGAATAGCCATCTTTATGTGGCAGATACTTGCCTTTCTGATTTCCCGGGAAGGTGTTTTCAAGTGGAGAAAGTCTTGCATTTTTCCGGAAAATTGTGTAAAACCTTAGCGAAGGATTATCCTCAGGCCAATATTGCTGTACGCAATTTCCCGCTTACCGCAGATGAGCTTCGTAAACGTACACATCTGAAAGACGGAGGTGATATTTACCTGTTCGGAACTACGGTAGGGAAGGGGGATAAGGTTCTTTTGGTCACCCGCAAGCTGGAATAATCCGGTCTACTGAAAGAACAGGATTATAAATTGGGCGGTGATAACCCGTACAAACATGGATAAAGGATACACCGTGGCGTAGGCTACCGAAGGTTCGTCCCCCTCTACTGTGGTATTTGCGTAATTCAGTGCCATCGGATTGGCCATGCTTCCGCAGAGCATACCGACATTCTTGGCATAGTCAATCAGTAAGAAACGGGAAGCAATGTAACCGACTATTAAAACCGGGACGATCGTCAGGACAAAGCCTATGCCAATCCACAGGAGCCCTTCGGCCCGGAATACGGTTTCGAAAAAGTGGGCGCCAGAATCCAATCCAAGTCCTGCCAAATAAATAACGATACCCAATTGCCTTACCATCAGGTTGGCGCTTTGTGTTGTATAAGTGGTCAGATGGATACGGGGCCCGAATGCTCCCATAAGGATGCCGACAATTATCGGACCTCCGGCTATGCCTAACTTGATAGGTGTGCTCATGCCCGGAATAGGAATAGGAATTGATCCGAGAACTACACCTAAAGTCAGCCCGATAAAGATAGCCAATAAGTTAGGTTCGCGTAATCGTTTGATTTGGTCACCTAATATTCGTTCCACATTTTTGATAGAGTTTTCTTCACCGACAACCGTTAGTTTATCACCTATTTGCAAATGTAGGTCGGGAGATGCCAGAAGGTCAATGCCGGCACGGTTTACCCGGGTGATGTTGATGCCATACAAATTGCGGAGCCGTAAGGACCCCAGCTTAACGCCGTTTACCCGATTACGTGTTACGATGATACGCCTTGAAATCAGTTGGCTATCTATGGCATTCCAATCGATGTCTTTCTTGTTCCAATCCACATTTTCCTGCTCTCCGAACAATACTTTGATACTTTCTACATCGGCTTTTACGGAGATAATCAATAAATGGTCACCATCTTCCAATGTTGTGTCGGAAGTCGGAATCGTAACTTTGCCGTTTCGCCAAACACGTGAGATGACAAAATGCTTTTCCGTAAGGTGCATGATTTCTTTGATGCTTTTATGATAGATAGCCGGATTGCAGACTTGAAATTCCGCTACGAAAGTTTGCGTTTTGTCGCTACCTTTTACCTCGGCCACATTCTTTTTGTAAAAAAGAGAACGAAGAACAATGATGGCTAAAATGACTCCGACAACACCCATTGGATAAGTGATGGCACATGCTAATGCCATGTCTGTAACGCCTTTATCGTTCATTGGGTTTAATTGTAATAAGGCTTGTTGGGCAGCTCCTAACGCCGGCGTGTTGGTCGCGGCTCCGCAAAGTAATCCCATGGCATCGGATAAAGAGATCGGGGTAGTCCAATGGAAAATCAATGCCATCAATAGGCCTAAGAATACAACGGCCAATCCGGCTGAGTTCAGTAGGACGCCCCCCTTCTTCAAAGATGAGAAAAATCCCGGACCGACTTGCAACCCCAATGTGTACACAAATATGATAAGTCCGAAATTCTGGGCGAATGTCAGCATGTCTTTATTGACTACGATCCCAAAATGGCTGACAATTATACCTGTAAAGAATACAAATGTGATGCCTAATGATATTCCACAAATTTTTAATTTCCCTAAATAGACCCCTATGGCACATACGATGCAAATTACAGCAACTGCTTGTACCATAGTAGGTTGGAGGAATGTTTCTTGTAACCAATTCATACCATCAATCCATTAAGGGCACAAACTTACATAAACCTTGCGGAATTTCAGTCATATCGGGGCAGAAAATTCAAGATTGGGATTCAAACTCAAACTTCAGTTCCTCATAAAATTCCTGTTGCTCCTCGGTGGGCGAGTCGGGATGGACAATCTCCAATGCCTCTTGGGCATTTTCCGGAGACAGGCGCCCGAAGAAACGTAAAGCCTGAACTACAGCTCGTTTCTCACACCAAGAAATCTCACGCTCATCTTCTGGTTGTAAAGTGCAAAGGCTTTCACTTAGGAAAACTTCTTGAAGAGCCGGCTTTACCTTTTTCTCCCGTTTGAATAATTGCGCGAAAAGCAGGAACCCTACCGGGCGCGAGAAAGTTGTTTTTGTATCCGAAAGCAATGATACCGCCAATGTGTCCGCTTCTTGTACAAAAGGCAACAGATTGTTAGAGATTTGCTCGGCAATTTCCGGATAAGGTATTTCCGAAACCCAGCTTCGTGCCTCCTCGTGTGTCATCGCTTCCGGCGGGAAAAGCAATGTGGCCAGTATTTTCATCTCGCGCACATCTTCTTGCCAAAGCGTACGGGCTAACTCGGCATCCGGTGTATGCGAAGCGGCGATTTGTTTTATTTCCGGCCAAGGAACACCGAATATCAATTTATAATTCATTCCTTTCTGGCGCATACTATTAGCTATGATGCCGTTCATTGCCAAGCGTAGTTGCTTGCGTATGTTTTTAATTGTTTCTTCCATTTTAATTCAGATAACTATAATCCCGGCTGTACCGGAGCATTTGCTCTACATACCCTTCTGTGTAATCTAACGTAATGTCCCTTACGACACCGTTCTCGTCTTTTTCTACATGCATGACCGGATTTACGAATCCTTTGTACGGAGAGAGATGTAATTGTTCATACCGGGCACGTACTTCGCTATGTAAAGCCGGATCGACCTTTACGCCGTAATTCTCTACCAATGCACGTCCGGCCTCATAATCGCCCTCACTCTTGATACGTTGCACTTCGGCCAAAAGCTTTCCGAATAATCCTCTGAGCTTTTCATAGTCATTTATTACGACAAAAGTTTTTCCTTCACGCGATTTCATTTCAACGATATGTTCCGCCTTCCCTTGTTCGAAAGCCCAGCGAGCAATGAGTTGGCGATTTCGCATGTGTGCCTCTTCCACGTCTTTCCCCGGTTCGATGCGTACGAGCTGTGTCATCAATCCGTTCATCATATATTTATAGTATTCTGCTTTATAAGCCTCTGAATCCGGGACCAAACCAAGTTCCACCAATTTCGGATCAGCCAGATAGTAGAGCCCGAACAAATCCGCCCGCGCTTCTTCAAGTGTAGAGGCATAGGCTTTCAACGCATCAGGATCGGTTCCAGGAAGCAATTGTCCCGAACCATGTCCCAGGCATTCGTGCAGGTCTGTATGCAGTACATCCGTGATAAAACCATACTTGCGAAGGATTGTACGTTCTGTATCGCTCCACACAAATTCTTCACTGAATCCACTTCCTTGCGAAGCTTTGTCGTACGCTTCCATTATATTTTCTATTGTGACGGATTTCGAACCATGGTCACGCCGGATCCAATCGGCATTCGGAAGGTTGATGCCAATCGGCGTTGACGGATAGCAATCTCCTCCTAACATAGCAACGGTAATAACTTTCGCGCTCACCCCTTTGACCTCCTTTTTCTTGAAACGTGTATCAACGGGCGAGTGATCTTCAAACCATTGCGCATTCTCGCTAATTATCTGTGTGCGGCGCGTAGCCTCTTCGTTGCGGAAATTCACGGTCGATTCCCAGCTTGCCTTTAATCCAAGCGCGTCACCATAGGTCTCAATAAATCCATTTACAAAATCTACTTGAGATTCCGTATCTTCCACCCATAGAATAGAATAGGCATCAAATGTCCGGAGATCACCCGAATGATAGTATGCAATCAATGTCTCGATAATCTCTGCTTGCTTGTCATTTTCAGCAAATGGAACCGCCTTTTCCAATTCAGAAATGATCCATTCGATTGCCTCCGAGTACAGGCCTCCTACTTTCCAAACCTTTTCTTCCAAATGGCCGTTCACCTTCTCCAGTCGGCTGTTCAGTCCGTAGGAAATCGGAGTTGCACTTGAATCTTCAGCTTTCTTTTGGCCATAAAACGCTTCGACCTCCGCTTGCGTTACGCCCTCACCATAATAATTGTTGGCCGAGGCCGCAATCCAATCCTGGTCTCCGCTTTGTACCGTCCGTTTAGGCAATACATTCGGATCGAAAATAACAGGTTTTAATTTGGCAAGAAACATATCCACCGTTTCTCCCTCCGAAATAGGCAGTTCTCCGACCGGAAGCGCACGCACTTCCCGCTCGAAGAATGTTTCTGAAAAGCCGGGTATAAATTTATCTTCGGCATAATGATGGTGAATGCCATTCGCAAACCATACCCGTTTCAGATAGGTTTCGAACGCCTGGTAATCATCCGAAGTCTGGTCGCCCGCATAGTTTCGGTAAATCGCTTCTAATGTCTGACGAATCATCAGGTTATAACGACAATTCTGGTCATATAAAATATCACGTCCCATCAATGCCGCCTCCGACAAATGATAGAGCAATTGTTTTTGCCTCAACGATAATTTATCGAATCCCGGTACTTGATAACGCAGGATTTGAATGTCGGCAAATTGGTCAACCACATAATTAAAATCCATATTCATCTCCTCAAAAATGTGAAGACAAAAGTACGCAATATTTAGAGAGTATGCAATAATTTATTCCTTTGCATGCTCCCGGAAAATTCATGCCGTGCTTTGATCGAAAAGCATACTATCTTTTAACTCAAAGCAGCCTATCTTTTCTTCCGTTTATGCCTATGTTTTTTTGATGAGCTAATTGGCTTTCTTTTAAAGAGATATCTCCTGGTGAGAGTAGGGGGCACTCTTGCCAGGGTAATAGGCAAGAGTGCTGGATGGATTTTCGTTTATTTGAATAACATCGGTACGAATTCCGAAAGGTAAATGCGCCAATTGCGCCAGATATGTCCTCCTTCACTTTCTCGATAAATGTAAGGATAATGTTTTTTATCTAATAAAGCGCGATATTCTTCGTTGGCTTTATATAAGAAATCGGTTTTACCGATAGCAATCCAATATAATTTAGGAGCTTTAGAGAATTGCTTAGCCAACTTGCCTTCCAAATCCGTATAGACAGGAGAGGTCTTTTCTTTTCCCGGAAGAATAGCGGCAGAGAAAAGTCCTACATAGTCGAACTTGTCCGGATATTCTTTGGATATATGCAAGGAGTGATAGCCTCCCATAGACAAACCTGCAATGGCCCGGGCTGATTTTTTCTTGTCTACACGATAATTGCTTTCTACAAACTTCATGATATCAGGGAATGAGGCTTCCATACTACCTTCCATAGTGCGGGGCAAGTCGGTATGAGGCTTGTATAAACCTAAGCTAGATTCGCCTGGAGCAGCCTCCTGGTCTACATTCCCGTTAGGCATGACTACGATCATCGGTTTGGCTTTGCCTTCAGCAATCAGGTTATCCATAATCTGTACTGTGCGGCCCAAGGTGATCCAAGCCTCTTCATCTCCGCCCATTCCGTGCAACAGATAAAGTACCGGATAGCGTTTTCCGCTGGTCTCATAACCGGCCGGAGTGTAAATCGTGATGCGCCGGTCATAACCTAACGTCGGACTATTATACCAGCGTTGAGTTAAAGAGCCGTGGGGCACTTTATTGACGCTATATAAGTCCCCGCATCCACCTTTAATGATGAATATGTTGAAAAGAGAAGCTACGTCACGGCTTACATACACGTTGTTCGGATCAATTACATTTGTCAGTCCATCTACGATAAAAGTATAATTATACAATTCGGACGGCAGGGGTTCTGGAGTTGTATACTCCCAAACACCATCTTTACCTTCTTTCAGGTCGGCAACACCCGGGATATCCATTTTCCCGTATTGTGTTTCGATCTTCTGCGGAGGCAGGAAATCACCGGTAACTTGAACTTTTACGGCTTTCGGTGCAAAGAACCGGAAAGTTACGGTATTGTCCGGATGAATCTCCGGAGAAACAATTTTTTGTCCGCCCCATAAAGATTGCTGGGCAAAAAGGATGGTGGACATCAATGCAAATAAAAGAAATAAACTTGTCTTTCTCATACGTATATCAATTAATAAGTTAAGAAATCATTCGACTATTATATAAGCCCAATAATGCGTTTGCTTGGTGATTGGGCAGAGATTTAGGTAACCGCTCCGTATTTGTCCGTTATCCAGGATTATCGGATAGCGTTGCTGTTCTGCGATATGCTTTTGCAAGACCAATCCTTCTGACTTTTCAAATTCTATTTTGAATATGCCGGTAGCATCTTTATGCAATTTGTTTGAAAGACAGATGGCCAGCTTTCCCATGGTCTGGCGCATATTTATTTCCACACACGGATGGATCCGGATTTCATTTTCAAAGCGATACAATAGCATATCTACCCCGATGTTTCCGGCATAAATTGTTCCGTAAAACTCAGATAATACCTGTTGTAATAGTGCGTCTTTTATTCGCTCTAAAGATTCTTTCGGAACGAATTTTAGTAAATGGGATTCCCGGTAATGTTCTGATCCTAAAATATTTCCGGAATAAGCACCCCTTGTTTGTGTGCCAAAAACTGATAATCCGTCATACATGATATTTCCTTGGCCATCCGATTGAAATTCCATCGCGAAATCCTGGATTTTTTCCAATGCAGGTTCAATACTGACTTTGCCTTGTTTGCGGATGACTCCATTTATCCATTGCTGTTCTTTCTCTTCCAGTTGAGCTGATCGAATCCAAAGCAATCCTCTTCCAGATGAAGAAAATGGAGATTTTAAGATAAGAGGGAATCGAGATTTGTCTATATAATCTATAACCTCTTTGATTGTCTTGCAAAAGCAAGGGGTTTCCGGAAACTGAAAATCAGGGAGTATCTCTTTTAAGCGTTGAAATACCTTTTGTGAAGTTTCTCGACTTATCAGTCCTTTATAAGAATCTTGCCATTGTGGAATATCCAATAGAAGCCTTCTCCGGTTTTTCAAGCGTTGATAGGCCTGTAAACTGTTAGGAGCCAATCCCCAAGGAGCAGCTTTTAGCGTAAGGGAATCTATGCCCTGAATCTCAGACGGAAATAATTTCGGCAAATCTGGGAACCAGCGACGCATCTTTTTTACGTATAGCTCTGCGTCCGAAGATTCGTCCCATACAACATCTTGAGAATTTGCATACCAAAGTGGCAGGCATGCCAAATCTCTGAACATGTATTGAACATGGATGGACGGAGTGTAATTGTGTACTCCGGAACCTATAGCCTCTTCGCTTCCTGGATTAAAATAATGAAGGAACATAAACGGATAAGAACGCAAAGACACGAAGTCCTTATAAATTATTATATGAACTCCGCGTCTCTGTACCTTTTCTATTAGAGTTTATTCTAAATTCTCGTCAATCGTATCGATTTTCTTTACGATTAGCTCCATTTCTTCTTTCAGTTTGGAAATCTTGCGTTCCATTTCTTTTACCAAACCGCCTCCGCCTTTTGATGCTACACTTAAGAACCCAATGTTGTTTTCATAAGTTTGCAATTCATTCTTCAGCCGTTCATAATTACGCATCAGTTTTTCCCGCTCTGAATACAATTTGCCTTTTCCTTTTCCGGCCATCTCATTGACATTGTTACGGAAAGACTTTATGCGCCGGTCGCGTTGGTCTACTTTTAAACGGTCGAATTGTGCATCGATGGCTTCATGGAAAGCATTATAAACCTTGTCTTTTTCTTTGAATGGGACATGCCCGATTTCGTTCCATTCGGCCATCCAAGCTTTTAATTGAGCAATAGCCTCGTCTGCATCCAGTGATTCGTCTAATGATTTTACGTTATCAATCAATGCCCGCTTAGCTACCAGATTGGCTTGTTCTTCGTTTCTTTGTGAAGATACATTCTTGTTTTTGTTTTCAAAGAAATAATCACAAGCTGTGATAAAACGTTTCCAGATAGCATCCGAGTGCCGACGGGTTACTTGGCCGATCGTTTTCCATTCTTTTTGCAATGCGATGAATTTTTCGGTAGTCTCTTTCCAGTCTGTGCTATCTTTCAAGGCTTCTGCTTTTTCGCACAATGCCCGCTTCAACTGAAGATTCTTTTCCATTTCCGACTTAATCGTCTTGTAGAACTCAGTCTTTTTCGTGTAGAAATTGTCACAAGCAGCACGGAAACGTTCAAATATTTTTGTGTTATATTTCTTCGGAGTAAACCCTATGGTTCTCCATTTCTGTTGCAATTCAATAACTACTTTGTTTTTTTCATCCCAATCCTTGTAAGTCTTCAATGCAGAGAGGTCAATGCTTTCCACCTCTTCGCAAAGCGCTGTTTTTGCGGCCAGATTTTCGAGCTCTTTTGCTTTCAGCTCTTCGAAATGTTGCTGGTGGCGCTTATTGATAATGGTAGAAGCGGTTTTGAATCGCGTCCATAATTCTTCGCGCAAATCTTTAGCTACCGGGCCAATCTCACGCCATTGTTGATGTAACTTTTGCAATTGATGGAATGCGGAAATCACGTCTTTTTCATTTTCCAACTTTTCTACTGCTTCGCAAAGAGCCGTCTTCAGTTCCAGATTCTTTTTGAAATCATAGTCGCGAAATTGATTGTTTATTTTTATCAGATCATAAAACTTTTCAGAATAAATCTGATATTCATGCCATAATTCCGTTGCATGTTCTTCCGGAACTAATTTTATTTCTTTCCATTTTTGCTGGATTTCCTTAAATTCGTTATACAACTTGTTGAAATCATCTTGACTTTCACACAAGATTTTCAAGCGCTCGATTAATTGCAATTTTGCTTCGTAATTAGCCTCTTTTATTTTTTCTTCTTCAGCCAAGAATGCCGCTTTCTTTTCTTTGTAATCACTTAAAAGTTCCTTTAGCCTTGTTTCCAATGCATCTTCGGGAACTGCAAAATCCTTTTCTTCACCGCCTTGCTCTATGAATGCCTTCTTTTGGTCTTCCACTTCGTTTCGACGGATTTTATAGTAAGCCTGTTTCAGTGATTCCACTTCACCGCGTACAGTCTCAACCGGTGCATCAACCAAAGTCTGCAACCGATTTAGGATTTCGTCTTTTGTTAATTTTCCGGCAAGAGCATTTTCTGCATCTATTGCCTCTTCTGTAGCAGCTTCGCCAGAAGTGATTTCTGTATTTGCTGCCAGTTCGTTAGCTTCATTTAATTTAGCGGTATCTTCACCCGTTAAATTCGTCTCAAGAGTGTCCTGCATACTTTAATGTTTTTAAGAAAGGATATTTACATTCCCATTATCGAATACAAATTAAACTAAATAATTTCTTATATCCGCATAAAGCGACAAGTTTTTACTTAAAAAAGATTAAATAAAAGATTATTTGTGAAAAGGAGCGGGATTATTTCCAATTTGGAAGGGCGATTTTCCTGTTTGCCGGATGATATGGGGGGGGAAATGAGGAATGTTTAAAAAGACATCGGTTATCTGCGAAAAAATGAAAGAGCATTTTTACTATAAATAACCGATGTCTTTAGAGCGGTGTTATTTCAGCTTACAATCATTGCAACGGGATTGAATCTGTTTAAAGAAATCATTACCTTTATTATCTACCAAGATAAATGCAGGGAAGTCCTCTACTTCAATTTTCCAGATGGCTTCCATACCCAGTTCCGGATATTCCACACATTCGATGCTTTTGATGTTGTTTTGAGCCAATATAGCTGCCGGCCCGCCGATTGAACCAAGATAGAAACCTCCATGCTTTTTGCAAGCATCAGTAACTTGCTGGCTACGGTTACCTTTGGCTAGCATAACCATGCTTCCGCCATGACTTTGGAACAAATCTACATACGGGTCCATACGGCCTGCTGTTGTCGGACCCATAGAGCCGCACGCCATACCTGTCGGAGTCTTTGCAGGCCCTGCATAATAAATCGGATGATCTTTGATATATTGTGGCAGATCTTCACCCCGATCCAGACGTTCTTTCAGTTTAGCATGTGCGATATCGCGTCCTACGATGATTGTTCCGTTCAGAGATAAGCGGGTTGCAACCGGATATTTGTCTAATTCAGCCAGAATTTCTTTCATCGGGCGATTTAAATCGATCTTCACCGCGTTGCCTTCTCCTGCCTGACGGAGTTCTTCTGGGATTAATTCACCAGGATTAGAATCCAATTTCTCAATCCAAATTCCGTCTTTATTAATCTTACATTTGATATTTCGGTCGGCTGAACAAGATACACCCAAGCCGACAGGGCAAGAAGCTCCATGACGAGGTAACCGGATAATGCGTACATCATGTGCATAATATTTACCTCCGAATTGAGCGCCCAATCCGATTTTATGAGCTTCATCCAAGACTTTTTTCTCCAATTCCAAATCGCGGAATGCTCGCCCACCTTCGTTGCCGGTCGTGGGCAGATTGTCGTAATAATGTGTAGAAGCCAATTTGACGGTCAAGAGATTTTTTTCAGCGGAAGTTCCCCCGATAACAAATGCGATATGGTAAGGAGGACATGCAGCTGTACCTAAAGTCTTCATTTTTTCAACCAAGAACGGTACTAAGGTGTCCGGATTTAAAATAGCTTTTGTCTCTTGGTATAAATAAGTTTTATTGGCTGATCCGCCTCCTTTGGTAACGCATAAAAAGTTGTATTCCATACCTTCTGTCGCTTCAATATCAATTTGTGCGGGCAGATTGCATTTGGTATTGACTTCTTCATACATACTCAGTGGCGCATTTTGGGAATAACGCAGGTTTTCTTCTGTATATGTTTTATACACACCTAATGACAAAGCCTCTTCATCGCAATAGCCAGTCCAGACTTGTTGACCTTTTTCACCATGTATAATAGCTGTTCCGGTATCCTGACAGAATGGAAGGATGCCTTTTGCTGCAACTTCTGCATTACGTAAAAAGGTCAAAGCTACATACTTGTCGTTATCGCTGGCTTCCGGGTCACTCAATATCTTTGCTACCTGCTCGTTATGCGAACGACGGAGCATGAAAGAAACATCACGGAATGCGGCATTTGCCATCGCAGTAAGTCCTTCTTTCGCAACTTTCAGAATGGGCTTTCCTTCAAATTCTGATACAGACACATAGTCTTTTGTAAGCAAATAATACTCAGTTGTATCTTTACCGTGCTCAAACATCGGCTGATACTTGAATGGAGTTGTTGCCATAATATGATACTTTTTTAATTGTTATTGGTTTTTTTGTTAAATAACAGACAAACTTACGAAAAATATGGCAGGGGAAGAAACATATTCAGAAATTTTAGTTGTTACTTTTTTATTACTACTATAATAGCTCAATCTCTTTTATGTTTATTCCTGTATAACGTGCGATAGTTTCTATCGGTAAACCATCTTGTTTCATACGTTTAGCTACCTCTTTCGCATTTTCAGATTTACCTTCTTCCTTCCCTTCCGCTCGTCCTTGGGCCAGTCCTTCAGCCAATCCTTTGGCTCGTCCTTCAGCTAATCCTTTGGCTAATCCTTCCGCTCGTCCTTCAGCTAATCCTTTGGCTAATCCTTCCGCTCGTCCCTCAGCCAATCCTTCCGCTCGTCCCTCGATTATACCTGTTTTTATTACACTTCGCTGGTAGCGTAAAGCCTCCATGTGATTCACGTAAGCCCGTTTTTCTTCATCAGAAAGAGAGTCTATACGGAGCCGTTCTCTGGCTTCAGGCAATCCTTTTGCGGTTGCGGAGTTGTCTATCTCCCCAGTCTTGAGGAATTTAATCCATTCATCCAACGGAGTCTTGGCTACTTTGTCGAAGTCATTTACGCGTAGTACATAATATTCTGGGAAAATATCACCGGCGTCTTTTCCTATAAACATCTCGCGTTGACGGACTGAAAGCTTTAGTATATCATTAGGATCATGCAATCCCCGAAATGTGGTTTTCCCATGGTAAATGTAATCTTTTCCTTGTCCTAAATCAAAATATACAATATTAATGGAATAGACTTTACGTACTTTATCGTAGTCATTCCCTAAATTTATATATTCGGAAATCGTTTTGGATACACCATAAAGCATCCGGTGGAAATAATCCAGTTCCCTGTTGTTTTGTACTTCCACAATGAGTAATTCTCCTTTGGTGTCTTCAACAAGCATATCAACCCGATTGAATTTGTCTTCTTCATCGGTTTGGTTCGATTCACTTTCTAGAAATCGGCAGATATGTAAATCTTCGCCCAATAAAGTGGACAAAAATCCTTCCAGCACCACATAATTGCTTTTATCCCGAAGCAGGCGCTTCATCGCCCAATCGAAACGGATCAAATTGTCTTTCATATATTTGGTTTTGAATGTTTCTGCGAAGATACACATTTATTTGGATTAATCCCTATCCTTTAATGGAAATGACTTATAAACGTAATCAAAATTTATGAATTATATAATTCATATCCATTATTTTTGCATAATAAAAATGAATTGAAATATGAAAAAAATGTATTTGATCGTATGGACGAGTTTATTGTTGCTTGTTCCGCTTCAGGTTTTCGCTCAACCAAAAGCGAGTAATCAGATTCCAGCTCGAGAGGCTGTTCCAGCTTCGGATATTTTTCGGACAAAACCCTATTTACAGCGTCCGATAGGAGATGAGATAACCATCTGTTGGGAGACCAATGTGCCGGTTGTCAGTTGGGTTGAGTACGGGAAAGACGGAATGTTGGACCGAAAAAAAATGCTTTATGCAGATGGGCAGATGATTTGCAATAATATGCGGCATCATTTCCGTTTAAGTGGGTTGGAGCCAGGAGAAACATATAGTTACAGGGTCTGCTCACAGGAAATAACTCTTTACGAGCCCTATAAAAAGGAATTTGGGAATACAGCAGTTTCTGATGTATATACGTTTACATTGCCCGAAAAAGATGAAACGGACTTTACTGTATTGTTGTTTAATGATTTGCATAGCCATTTCAATACTATGGATAGTTTTGCGAATATTATTAAGGAGCAGCAAATTGGTTATGATTTCGTTATTTTCAATGGAGATTGTATTGATGATGTGAATAGAGAAGAACGTGCGATAGAAGTATTGAATCATTTGAATGCATTGGCTGATGCGTCTAATAAGCCTTTCTTTTTCTTACGTGGAAATCATGAGATCCGGGGGGCGTACTCTATAGAAATGCGAAAGCTGTTTGATTATATAGATCAGACAACTTATGGGGCTTTCAGTTGGGGGGATACGCGTTTTGTTACTTTGGACTGTGGTGAGGATAAACCTGATAGTACGTGGGTTTATTACGATTTGAATGATTTTTCCCGTTTCCGTCTGGATCAAGTCGCTTTCCTTTCAGATGAATTGTCAAGCCCGGAATTTAAACAGGCCGAACGCCATATCTTAGTACATCATATTCCTATTTATGGTGATGTAGGTGATAGCTATAATCCTTGCTTTGACCTTTGGCATCCTTTGTTAAAAGAGGCTCCGTTTGATATTAGCCTTAATGCGCACTGGCATCGTTTTACTTATTATCCGAAAGGAAAATTGGAAAATAATTTCCCGGTAGTGATTGGGGGAGGTCCTAAACCGGAGATTGCTTATATGCTTATTTTACAGAAGAAAGGAGAACAATTGACATTGCGTGCTTTAGGTACGGATGGAAAAGAAAAGTTGAAATTGGAATTATAAATTTCACAAATAAAAAATGAAGAATGAACAATCCCCTAATTGTCCATTCTTCATTTTTTATTATCGGATAAATAATAGTTCGCGATATTTCGGAAGAGGCCACATTTGATTATCTACCATTAATTCTAATTCATCTATATGGCTGCGGATCTCTTCTAAATAAGGGGCGACTGTATCGTGATAAGCGATCGCTTTCTCGCGCATATCTGTAATACGGTTTGCTTTTTTACGGGCTTCGACCATTTCATCCACCTTTGTGGTAACAGCCGTGATATGACCTGATATCTTGCGGATCAAACGGCGTGGTTCGGCGGATAGTCCTTCATATTCTTCCATCCCGAAAGTTTCTTTCAATCGGGTGAGGTTCTCTAATAATACGGTTTGGTAACGGATTACTACCGGAATAATATGATTCAAAGATAAGTCTCCCAAAACACGTGCTTCGATCTGGACTTTTTTAATGTAGATTTCCCATTTCACCTCGTTGCGTGCTTCCAGCTCTTTTAAGCTTAATACGCCTGTCTCTGCAAACATCTTTACAACATCAGGTTTCAGATAGGCATCGTATTGTAACGGTACGCTATTCTCACAATCCAATCCGCGTTGTTTCGCTTCCGTTTTCCATTCATCACTATATCCATTACCATCAAAGCGAATAGGTTTTGATTCTTGGATATATTTTTTCAAAACTTCAAAAATAGCAGCTTCTTTGCTTTTCCCTTGTCCGCGCAGAGCTTCTACATCTTGTTTGAATTGGCGTAATTGATAAGCTACGGCAGAGTTTAGCGCGAGCATGGCTGAACCACAATTGGCCGATGAACCTAAAGCGCGGAATTCAAACCTGTTTCCGGTAAAGGCAAAAGGCGATGTCCGGTTACGGTCGGTATTATCCAAAAGCAATTCGGGAATCTGACCGAATCCTAAATGCAGACGCTTTTTGTCATCTACTTCGATGGCATCCTCAATCGAACTGTTCTCAAATTTATCCAAAATATCGGAAATCTGAGACCCCAAGAATGTTGAAATAATAGCAGGCGGTGCTTCATTGGCTCCCAGGCGATGAGCGTTGGTGGCCGATGCAATAGTCGCTTTCAACAAAGCATTATATTTGTAAACCGCCATGATCGAGTTGACGATAAATGTTATGAAGCGTAGATTATCCTCTCGGTTTTTTCCCGGCGAGAATAGATTGATGCCCGTATTCGTTCCCATGGACCAATTGCAATGTTTCCCGGATCCGTTTACGCCCTTGAATGGCTTTTCATGCAATAAAACACGGAAGTTATGGTGCCGGGCTACCCGTTTCATCACCGACATGAGCAATTGGTTATGATCGTTGGCCAAGTTGCATTCCTCGTAGATCGGTGCGAATTCAAATTGGTTGGGTGCGACTTCATTATGGCGGGTTTTCACGGGAATGCCTAATTTATAGCATTCGACTTCCAAATCCTTCATAAATTCTTGCACGCGGGATGGTATCGCCCCGAAGTAATGATCGTCTAACTGTTGGTTCTTGGCACTTTCATGGCCTAACAACGTGCGTTCAGTAAGCGACAGATCCGGGCGGGCGGAGTATAAATCTTCATCAATCAAGAAATATTCCTGTTCCCAGCCTAAATACGCGATGACCTTATTTACATCATCATTGAAGTACTGGCACACCTCTGTAGCTGCCTTGTTTAAAGCCTCAATAGAGCGAATCAACGGAGTCTTATAATCTAACGCTTCTCCTGTATAAGCTATGAATACCGTAGGGATGCATAATGTATCATCTACAATAAATGCCGGAGATGAGGGATCCCAAGCTGAATAGCCACGAGCTTCGAATGTGTTACGTAAGCCTCCATTCGGGAAACTTGACGCATCCGGTTCCTGTTGAACCAATAATTTGCCGCTGAATTCCTCAATCATGCCGCCATTCCCGTCATGCTCTACGAAAGCGTCATGCTTTTCGGCTGTCCCATCGGTCAGAGGTTGGAACCAGTGTGTGTAATGGGTAACACCTTTCTCCAAAGCCCACATTTTCATGCCGGCGGCAACGTGATTGGCTACTTCGCGGTCGATAGGCGTACCGCTATCAATAGATTGCGTCAGTGCTTTGAATGTTTCTTTGGAAAGATAGTTCTGCATCGCTTTCCGGTTGAACACATTCTCACCAAAATATTCCGAGACTTTCCGGCCCGGAGTACGGGCTTCCACTGCTTTTCGGTTGGAAGCTTTCTCTACTGCATTAAAGCGGAAGATTGACATACCTTTATTATTCTATTAATTGGGGTACAAAATTAGACAAAATCTATGAGATATGCGAATTATTGAAAGAAATAGCGGACAATGTCATTCCCGTTGGCATACAAGAGTAAGGCGAATAGAAATGCCATGCCGGCCATCTGTGCATATTCAAGGAACTTGTCGCTGGGCTTGCGCCGGGTTATCACTTCATACAAAAGGAACATCACATGCCCTCCGTCTAAGGCCGGAATAGGTATGATATTCATAAAGGCCAGGATGACCGATAACCAGGCCGTACGCTCCCAGAAGATTTCCCAATCCCAGGTAGCGGGGAAAAGGCTTCCGATAGCTCCGAATCCCCCCAGACTGCTGGCTCCCTCTTTGGTAAATACATATTTCATGTCATTCATATAGCCGGTCAGGGTGCGTACCCCTTTCTCTATTCCGGCCGGAAACGATTGGAAAAAGTTATAATTGATCGTTACCAGGTCATACATCTCGGTAGGAGAGACCACCATAACCCCGATTTTTCCCAGCGAATCGACCTGCATGGCCAATGTGTCATGCACGCCGGCACGCGAAATTCCTAATTGGATCTCCTGCCCCCGGTGTTTATTGAGTGCAATCACCGCATCGGTGAAGGTCGGGGTTATTTCGTTGTTGACGGATAAGATACTATCTCCGGGATGTACTCCGGCAAGAGCGGCCGAAGAAAGAGAGTCCGGAAGGTTTTTGACAATCATGGGGAAGCGCAGGGCGGCAAATCCTTTCTTGTCCCGAAGCAAGCGCTGCATCAGATCATCTGGAATGGGGATAACGACCTCTTTTCCTTCGCGAAGTACAGTCACGTTGTTTGCTTCGATAACGCTACGCAGACAATCTTCTCCGAACCGGTCCAACGTAGTGGTATCGGCTTTCAGGAGGATATCTCCGTCTTGGAATCCGATATTATGGAATGTCTCACTATAATCCATTCCCATTTTCATATTCTTCAGCGGAAGATAAGTGTCTCCCCAATGAAATAGAATCATGGAATAGATGAACAACGCCAGCAGGAAATTGAATACAACGCCACCTATCATGATAAGCAAACGTTGTCCGGCTGGTTTTGAACGGAATTCATACGGTTTCGGGGGCTGTGCCATAGCCTCCTTGTCCATACTTTCATCAATCATTCCGGATATTTTGCAATAGCCTCCCAAGGGAAGCCAACCGACTCCATATTCCGTCTCGCTATTCTTCGGCTTATACCGGAAAAGGGCAAACCACGGGTCGAAGAACAGGTAGAATTTCTCAACACGTACCTTGAAGATGCGTGCAAAGATAAAATGTCCGAACTCATGTACAATCACCAAAATAGAAAGGCTTAATATGAGTTGTAACGCTTTAATCAAAAATGTTTCCATCTTTTACTCTTTTTTTCTCTTTACTTGCTTTATTTTGTTTTTCAATTAAGGGATAATCAGACCGGTTTCTCCCTACGAAACTTTTGTTTCTTCCTATGAAACTTTTGTTTCATCCTACGGAACTTGCTGAAGGGCCAATCTTCGTGCTTCCATGTCCGTGTTTACATAATCCTCATACGTCGGATTCGGGATAAACGTGGTGACCTCCATTGTTTTTTCGATAATATCGCTCATCTGCAAGAAGCCAATTTTGTCCTGCAAGAAAGCCGATACGACAATTTCGTTGGCCGCGTTCAGGATACAAGGCATATTCCCGCCTTTCCGTACCGCATCAAAGGCATAAGCCAAGTTACGGAACCTGCGCATGTCCGGCTCTTCAAATGTCAGGGTCGCATATTGCCTGAAGTCCAGACGCGGTTCTTTGCTCTTCATCCGTTCCGGATAAGAAAAAGCATAAGCGATAGGGAGCTTCATATCCGGTATTCCCAACTGGGCGATTACGGCCCCGTCTTCAAATTGTACCATCGAGTGGATAACCGATTGCGGGTGTACTACGATTTGAATTTGTTCGGGTAATACACCAAACAACCATTTCGCCTCAATCATTTCAAACCCTTTGTTCATCATCGATGCCGAGTCGATGGTAATCTTGGCCCCCATGTGCCAATTAGGGTGTTTCAAGGCCTGTTCTTTGGTCACGCAGGCCAACTCTTCCAGGCTTTTCTCCCGGAAAGGGCCGCCTGAAGCCGTCAGGAGAATCTTCTCGATGGGATTGTCATACGCTCCGTTCAGGCATTGGAAAATAGCGGAATGCTCCGAGTCGACCGGTAATATCGGTACGTGATGCTCCCGCGCAAGGGCGGTAATCAGCTCTCCGGCTACGACCAAAGTCTCTTTGTTGGCCAAGGCAATGGCTTTTCCGGCTTTTATAGCCGCGATAGTGGGCTTTAATCCGGCATAACCGACCATAGCCGTCAGTACCATATCAATCGGTGCGGCTTGAACTACTTGTGCGATAGCATCTGAACCCGCCCAGACTTTGATAGGCAGGTCTTCCAAAGCCTCTTTTAGCTCGGGATATTTCTGTTCGTTGGCTATAACCACCACGTCAGGCATGAACTTCCGTGCCTGATTTATCAATAAATCCACTTGATTATTGGCCGTTAAGGCGTATACCTCAAAGCGGTCAGGATGTTCACTGACCACCTCCAAGGCTTGTGTGCCTATTGACCCCGTAGAACCTAATATTGCTAATTGTCTTTTCATGCTTCGTATTTAAAAAACAATGAAATCTTCCGGATTGACCGGTTTGCCATTATACCATAACTCAAAATGGAGATGCGGGCCGGTCGATAACGAACCTGTATTTCCGACAAGGGCGATAGCCTCTCCCGCAATGACCTGCTCTCCGGGTTCTTTGAGCAAAATTTCGTTATGTTTGTAGACCGACACAAATCCGTTTTTGTGTTGTATCTGGATGACGTTCCCATGATTCGGGTCATATCCCGCATAAATAACTGTTCCGGCCAGCGTGGCCAATACGCTCTCTTTGGGAGATGCAGCAATATCTACTCCAAAATGGTGTATGTCTGATTGGTAATGCGAAGAGATGATCCCGTTTACCGGTTTATAGAAGAAGAGGCCCTCTATCGGTGCGGGATTGGTGTTCAGTACGGTCAGGTTATATTTTTCTTCCTGTTCGAACGATTTGACATACTCTTGCTCTTCTTTGCTGCGCGGAATGTTATAATCGGCATCTGAACGTGCCAGCGATTCGATTTCCCGGATAGAATCCAACGGGATATTCCCGGAAATAATTCCTGTAACGTTCCGTAAATAAAGGTCCTGAATCTGGATCATCCGCTCTAATGAGTCGGCCCGAAGAGCGTTGTCCATGATGCTTTTACGCACTTCTACGTCCAGATATCCCGGCAAATAGTTGCGTATCGGAGTCATGATAATGATAAAAGCGGTAAACGCCACTAAGGAAAAGGCGAACAGAGCGAGGGCTATGAACACCGATAATTGGGATAACCGGAAAGCCCATACCTCTTCCAGCGTACTTTCGTTGATGAAAGAAAGCTTGTACTTGAAACGTATGCGTTTCCAGAATGATGATTTGTTGCCTTTAGCCTTGCCTTTTTTCCACTTCATACGCTCTATAAATCAAGTAATCCTTCAGGCATAGAGACGAAAAGCGTTTTCTTTTCGTAATTCACCTCTTTTATCAATTCTTCTGCGGCCGGGAGCAAAAGGTCCTGACCGTTGTGGTCTATTTGTAATAAGACATTCAGTGTCGTGTCATCTGTATCGGTAATCCGGCCGATTTCTCCTTTGTGTTCATCAATAACCTTAAAACCGATGAGGTGATCCCACGTGATGTCCGCCGTCAGTTCCTCCGCATCTATTTTATTCAAAGGATAATATACGAAACGATTGCTGAACTCACGGGCGTCAGCTTCAGTGTTGACATCTTCCAGTTTGACCAGCAAAGAGGAGTCGCTTTTATACCGATAATCCTCGATGAAGAAAGGGACCAGAATGCCATCCATATCGCAGATAATATAAGGTGTATCTTCCGATTCGTCCCACGAGTCGGATACGTCATAATCAATCAACAAGGTGATTTCCCCCTTAATGCCATGAGGTTTGGCAAACTGGCCGATTTTAAAGACATCTTCAGAATTGATCATACGAATTTCTTTTTATAAACGTGTGATACGTGCACCGATTTGGTTCAATCGTTTGTCTACATTTTGATACCCCCGGTCTATCTGGTCGATATTGTGAATCGTACTTGTCCCTTCGGCGCTCATGGCGGCTATCAGCAGGGCTATTCCGGCGCGGATATCCGGTGATACCATGTTGGAGGCACGCAATTTGAATCGATTTCCTAATCCGATTACCGTAGCACGGTGCGGATCACATAAAATGATTTGTGCGCCCATGTCGATCAGCTTGTCAACAAAGAACAGACGACTTTCAAACATTTTCTGATGAATCAAGACACTTCCCACGGCTTGGGTGGCCACGACCAGGAATACGCTCAGCAAATCCGGGGTCAGTCCGGGCCAAGGCGCATCGGCGATGGTCATGATCGAACCGTCTATGAAAGTCTCTATCTCGTAAGAATCGTGTGGCGGGATATGGATGTCATCACCCTCTTGCTCTACCGTAATTCCTAAACGCCGGAACGAGTTGGGGATGATTCCCAGCATGTCGAACCGGGTGTTTTTGATCCGGATGTCGGAACCTGTCATGGCGGCCATGCCAATAAAGCTCCCCACCTCGATCATGTCCGGAAGGATGGTATGTTCCGTCCCGTGCAAGGATTTAACCCCTTCGATGGTCAGCAGGTTGGACCCCACGCCTGAGATATTGGCGCCCATACGGATCAGCATGGACGAGAGTTGTTGCAGAGGGTTCGCAAGCCGCATTGTAGATGGTCGTTTTGCCTTCGGCTAATACTGCGGCCATCAGAATGTTTGCCGTACCGGTAACCGATGCTTCGTCCAGCAACATATACGTTCCTTTCAGGTGTTTCCCCTCAATTCGGTAAACTTGGCGGGTCGCATCGTAAGAGAAGTCAGCCCCCAATTTCTGGATCCCCAGAAAATGGGTGTCCAGCCGGCGACGTCCTATCTTGTCACCTCCGGGCTTGGGGAGCAGGGCTTTTCCGAATTGGGCCACCAACGGGCCTATGATCATCACCGAACCGCGTAATGAGGCGCTTCGCCGTAAGAATTCTTCCGTTTGCAGGTAATCCAGATCCACATCATCCGCCTGGAATGTGTAGGTGCCTACTTCCGGACGTTCTACTTTTACGCGCATATCCCGCAAAAGTTGTATCAGGTTGTTCACGTCCAATATGTCCGGAACATTATGGATGGTTACCTTTTCAGGGGTAAGCAATACGGCACAAATCACCTCCAGCGCCTCGTTTTTTGCGCCTTGTGGGATGATCTCACCGGATAGCTTATGTCCACCTTCTATGACAAACGAACTCATCTGTTGCTTTTTCTTGTGTAATTATTTTTCTTATTATTGTTACGTGCCAATATATCCCTGCTTTCCGTCAGCTTGTGGACGTTTTCGTCCAAGACGATTTTACCACCGGATAGTTCATCCAGGTCCTTGAATATCTTTCTGTCGTCTACCGATTCCTTGTTCCAGGTCAGGAATGATTTCTTCATTTGGGTGGCCAGTAGTTTCACCAGTTGATCCTTTTCTGCCCCATTCGGATATTCGGTAGCTTTCTTTATCATCAGCTCCAGCGTCTTTCCATAATGGCGATAGCGGATACGCGAATTGTTGTACGGGATGCGCGGTGGGCGAGTGTAAAGGTTTTCTTTCTTCACAATCTCATACGGGTAATCAATATCCAGCTTAAAGTCAGACATGATAGCCAGATGATCCCATAAGATATGTTTGAAATCGTTTACATCGCGCAAGTGCGGGAACATATTTCCCATCACGTTGATAATCGTGTTTGCGCAACGTTTCCGTTCATTCCGGTCTTCTATGGTAACGCAATAATCCACCATTCGCTGGATATTCCGTCCATATTCGGGTAACACCAATCTTTTCTCTTGTGTATTATATTCCATTCTTCTTACTTTGTTTGCGTGCAAATATACTGAAATTCTACTAAAATGCTTTCATCAACAGATTTAAAAGAAACAAAATCAGGGCGAGCAGGGCAGCTTGCCATAAGAAACGCCGATTGTTTCTTTTCTCTTTCAGAAAGGCTTGGAGGTCTGTATCCGACCAGTTTCGGAAGATTTCTTCCTTTTCCCGGTCATCCGTCACATTATCTTCGGTATCGGAAAAGAGGGTAGTGGCTTCGTATTGCAATCGGAACGCATTGTCCTTGTCTATAAGCCGCTCCAGTTCAAAACGTTCCCGTTGTTTCATCTCTTCGGATAGATAACGTCCGATCTGCTTCTGTCTTTTGAGCATTTCGGTATGTTCGGCATCCGGCCAACCTATCCGGGCCTTGCTGGCCACCTTCCGGATGCAGTCAAGGATATCTTCTTCCGCAAGGTCCTGTATGTTTTCCCTTTCGGCCAGCCATACCCGTACCAGACGATAGATGCCGATGTACTGCTCTTGTTGTTGCCATTCCTCCTCGAAAGCTTTTGAGTCGGTACGTTCTTTTTCCCCTTTATCCGATTGAAGAATCAGCTCTATTCCCTTGCGGAAAAGCTTTATTTTTAACGGGATGGCGTTGTCTTCTGATGGGGTGTTTGCCTCTTTGGCCAATTGGTAGAAGCTTTCATCATAGATGTTCCGCAAGACCCTCCGCGGGAGCGCGAATCGCTTCCGGATAAAAAGCTGGAAGGGCTTCCAATTCTTATCATAAAAGAAAGATAGTCTTCCTTTTTCCTCTATTGGCGAAGAGATTGTTTCGCTCATATCTTTTTTCGTTTTTCTGCTGGGTACCTCTCTATCTTCGGACAAAGATAGGCATTTCTTTGTTTAGTTGGAAAATATCATCTGTTTTTTCTTGAAATTGGTGTTGGTGTTCCAATCTGTTGTTTGCATCACCCGGGTGATGTAATTAGTTGGATGGGGATAAAATGGGTCTCTTGCCTGCTAACCTGAGCTTGCCAAAGTGGAATATAAACAAAAAGCCCGGACCTATGCCGGGCTTCTTTACTTGTTAGTTAGTAGTATTAATAATAGAGTAACAAAAAGTTCTTGTTCTATTTTAGTCTTTTTGCATTCTTTTCGGTTCACAAAGATAGATAATTCTGCGCAAATTTTATTCTTTTTCCTGGAATTCTAACTAACCCGTTCGGTTTCTGAACAAAAGATGCGTGTGAGCCAACATAATGCTCTTTTAGTCCTTGGCCTGATGAACGGTAAGTTGCGGGAATGGGAAGCCGATGCCTTCCGCATTGAAGCGTTCATAGACAGCCCGGTTCAGATCATAATATACATTCCAATAATCGCCACTCTTGACCCATACCCTTACCACGAAGTTGATACTGCTATCTGCCAGTTGGCTCATGGCCACAAAAGGTTCGGCCGGTTCATGGAGTATGCGTGTGTCTTGAGCAATCAGTTCGTCCAGGACGCGCTTTACATGCGCATAATCGCTCCCGTATTCTACACCGAAGGTCCATTCCACCCGGCGGACGGTCTGATAGCTGTAATTAATCACCACGCCACTACTCAAAGAACCGTTCGGAATATAAATGACTTTATTATCGGTTGTTACCAATACGGTATGAAATATCTGAATCTCCTTTACCGTCCCGGAAACATCTTGGGCCTCGATAAAATCGCCTACTTTGTAGGGTTTGAATACCAGGATAATCAATCCTCCGGCAAAGTTTGACAGATTCCCGCTCAAGGCCATACCTATGGCAACACCGGCTGAAGCCAGCAGGGCCGCAAACGAGGAGGTCTGTACGCCTAATACACCTACCACCGAAACTATCAATAATATCATCAAAACCACATGGACCAGGCTTCCGATGAAGCTTTTGACCGATGGGTCGATATTACGTTTCAATAAAATCTTTTCTACTAATTTGTTGATCAGACTGATTGCTAACCGACCGATAATAAATACCAGAAAAGCCTTGATTAGAATCCAACCCAAATGAGCGCCCTGTTCAACCAGCAGGTCTATCCAATGGGCAATGGGGGCGTTCGCTCCCGAAGTGCTTGTTAATAACATCATGTTTGTCTTTTTTTATTTAGTTATTTCTTAAGATTGTTGGCAAAGCTATAAAGAATTTATAATTTCAGGAAAAACCGAAATAAATATTTAGCTTTGCATACGTTATATACAACAACAATATTTAAGTTTTTAAGTTTATGGGTTTATGCGTTTTTTTGTTCTCAAGGTGAAATATGACCCAAAACGTATAGATCCATGAACCCGGAAAACAAAGAACAGGATATTTATGCTTAGACGATTACTATTTCTTGCATGTTTTTTTTTAGGTGTTGCCAATCTGCATCTTTCAGCGCAGACGTATGAGGAATGGATTGAGAAAAGTTGTGATTCGGTAGATAAGCAGGACTGGGTATCGGCGGAAGAGGCTTTGAAAAATGCCATGCGTGAGGAACCCGGAAATCCGGCAAACTTCGCCCTTTTATGTAATCTGGGAACTATCCAGCGCCGGCAAGGGAAAAAGCAGGAGGCGCTGGTCTCGTATACTGCGGCTTTGAGCCGGCACCCGAAAAGTGTGACGATTTTGGAGAACCGGGCTTCTCTTTATACGGAGCTGGGCGAGACGGATAAAGCCATTAATGACTACAATGCGTTGCTCATCGTAGAGCCGGAGCACCAGGAGGCGCTTTATTGTCGTGGGTTACTTTATCTGTCACAAAAGAAATTTACCGCCGCTGAGTCCGACTTCGATAAGATTCTCCAAATCAATGAAAAGTCGGTTCGTGCGCGTTTAGGCTATGCGGTAATGGAGAAGTTGCGGGGAAATTATACGGAAAGCGAGCGGATTTACAATTATCTGATTAGTGAAATGCCCCGTGAGTGGGTTTTGTATGAAGGGCGTGCAGACCTGTATTTCCTGATGGGAAAGAATGCCCGGGCCATGGCTGATATTAACAAGGTGTTTGTTGAAAGCAAACCTTCGGCCTCTCTTTATGTCTTGCGGGCGAAGGTGAAGATTGCTCAATATGAAAAGGAACCGGCCAAAGAGGATTTGGCGAAAGCGAAAGAAATGGGCTATGATGCCCAAATTATTGATGAGCTTTTACGGATGTGTGAATGAGAAGAAACTATTAAAAAGGGAGTGTCTCATTATGACACACTCCCTTTGTCATTATAGCTATTTGATACTTTACCGGTTATAATTCTCCCACTTGACGTTGTGCATATCACCACTTGCCGCAAATTCCTCGTGGAAAGCGAAACAACATTTCAGGTTTTGTGGCGTATGGCCTTTGATACCCATATTCAAATACTCATTCAATAACGGGCGATAGTCCGGATGCACGCAATTGTCAATGATACAACGTGCGCGTTGGACGGGCGAAAGGCCTCGGAGATCAGCTACTCCATATTCTGAAATCATAATCTTGACCGAATGTTCGCTATGATCCAGATGAGAAACCATGGGAACAAATGAACTGATCTTACCATCCTTGGCCGTAGAAGGAGTCGTAAAGATAGAGAGCATGGCTGCACGGGTAAAGTCTCCCGAGCCTCCGATTCCGTTCATCATCTTTGTCCCCAGGACGTGAGTGGAGTTTACATTCCCGAAGATATCTGCTTCTAAGGCGGTATTCATGGCAATCAGTCCTAAACGGCGTGCCACTTCCGGATTGTTGGATATTTCCTGAGGACGGAGAAGAATCTTGTCCTTGAAGAAATCCAGATGGCTATAGATATCGCTGATAACTTCATTGCTGACGGAAAGCGAACAACCGCTGGCGAACTTCACCCGGCCCTCTTTCATCAACTTGATGACGGCATCTTGAATTACCTCTGTATAAACGTTGAATGCCGGGATAGCTTCATTCTCACCCATACTTGCCAATACGGCATTGGCTACATTTCCCACACCGCTCTGAACCGGAACGAACTCCTTCGGCAAACGTCCGGCCTTGATTTCGCTTACCAGAAAATCAGCTACATTCTTTCCGATGGCCAGCGTAACGTCATCCAGCGGTGCAAAAGGTTTTCCTTCGTTCGGTTCGCTGGTCTTGACGATACCTACAATCTTGGCCGGGTCTACCTTCACATACGGAAGACCGATGCGGTCTGACGGATGGAATACAGGAATCTCGCGACGATAAGGAGGGTCGGCCGGTTCATAAAGATCGTGCATTCCCCGGATCTCTTTCGGGTGCAGGTCGTTCAGTTCGATGATGATGCGGTCGGCCATGCGGCAAATGGTAGGTAAAATACCTACACCGCAAGTCGGAACAATCTCGCCATCTTCGGTAACATCGGCGGCTTCAACGATAGCTACGTCTACTTTTCCTAAGAATCCGTAACGCAAATCCTGAGCCAGTTCAGACAAGTGCATGTCGAAATACGGAGCTTGGTGTGCATTGAGGGCTGCACGCAGATCTTTATTGGATTGGTAAGGTGTACGGAATTTGATAGCGTTTGCGCGGGCCAGTTCCCCATCCAGCTTATCACCGGTTGAAGCACCTGTAAACATTCCTATTTGGAACGGATTTCCCTTGGCGTGCTCTTCTTCCGCTTTTCTTGCGATGGCTCCAGGGACTACTTTCGGACATCCTGCCGGCGTAAATCCGCTAAACCCGACATTGTCATCGTGGTGTACGTAAGCAGCAGCTTCTTCTGCTGTAATGAATTTTAATGCCATGATATTTTATTTTTAGGTAAATACTTGCTATTTTGTTGCAAACATACAAAAAAGTATCCACTTCTTTCGTTTTTACGTTTATTAGTTTGGGATATACTCGAACTCTCGAACAAAAATAGCCTTGTCAACTCACAAACGTATGAACTTGAAGGACGATTTCAGGTGTATTTCCGGTTCAGGATTTCTGAATAGATAACCGCCCGCTTTAAATCGTCTGCATTTTGTAGCTGGACAAGCGGGGCGTTATCTGTTTCTTCAGGCTCGCTCTTAACCTCTTTGATTCCCGGCGCGCTGATTTCCATGCTCGGTTGTTCGACCGGGGACGTTCCAGTGTAGACCGGTACCTGTTCAACGGGCGCCGGCCTTTTGTTTTTACGCTTCTTGGGCGGAACCTGCGGGGCCGTAGGCTGAGGTTTTTGACGGGGGTCGAATGGAGGCAGTACTTCCGCTTTTTTTAGGGTCCGCTTCCAGACTACATCAATAATCCCTTTCAGGATTATAGTTGCAATGATGATAATATAAATGAATTCGCCATTATCCATAACTTTTCCTTAAATTTGCACTCCAAATTTACTAATAAAATCGGAATGTCCCATAAAGTGGGGATATTTATTCGGTTTTTATCTAAAAAACAAAGGGAAGATGAGTAAAAAAAGAAGCAAGGGTAACTTCACAGCCACCCTTGCTAAAAACCAAAACCTTAACTATGAAAAAATTTACGTTTTCGTTTTGCAAATGTAATGTGGCTATTTAAAGCATGCAAGAAATGGTCTGAATATTTTCTTGGAATAAATATTATTTAACACTAAATATAGCGAAAATGAAGAAAACAGAAACAGACGTAGACTTAAAATCTACCGTCGATCATCCGGTCAAGAAGTTGTTTATTGAAACCTATGGGTGTCAGATGAATGTGGCGGATAGCGAGGTTATAGCCTCTGTCATGCAAATGGCGGGATATGACCTGACCGAAAACATCGAGGATGCCGATGCTATTTTTGTGAATACGTGTTCGGTCCGTGATAATGCCGAACAGAAGATTTACGGAAGGTTACAATATTTCCAGTCTTTGCGGAAGAAAAAGAAACAGCTGATTGTCGGTGTATTGGGGTGTATGGCCGAACGGGTCAAGGAGGAGCTGATTACCAATCATCATGTGGACTTGGTGGCCGGTCCGGATTCCTATATGGATTTGCCCAATCTGATCGGAGCGGCCGAGCAGGGCGAAAAGGCCATCAATGTGGAATTATCCACCCAAGAGACTTATAAGGACATACTTCCGTTGAAGCTTCCGGGGGTACACATTTCCGGATTTGTCTCCATCATGCGCGGATGTAATAATTTTTGTACCTATTGCATTGTGCCTTATACGCGGGGACGCGAACGGAGCCGGGATGTGGATAGTATCTTGAACGAGATCCGGGACATGAGCCGGAAGGGATTTAAGGAGGTGACGCTCTTGGGCCAGAACGTCAACTCCTATTTGTTCGAGAAGGGGGACGAGAAGGTCAACTTCCCGGCGTTGCTGGAGAAGGTCGCTTTGGCGGCACCTGATATGCGTATCCGTTTTGTGACATCTCATCCTAAAGACATGAGTGACGAGACGTTGCATGTCATCGCTAAATACCCGAATATCTGCCGGTACATTCATTTGCCGGCTCAGTCCGGAAGCTCGCGCATATTGAAGATTATGAACCGCAAATATACGCGGGAATGGTATCTGGACCGGATAGCGGCTATTCGTCGGATTCTCCCGGATTGCGCCATATCGACCGATTTGTTCTGTGGATTCCATTCGGAAACCGAGGAGGATTATCAGGACACCTTATCGCTGATGCGTGAGGTGGGTTATGATAGCGCTTACCTGTTTAAGTATTCAGAACGTCCGGGTACGTATGCCGCCAAGCATTTGGAAGACGATATCCCGGAGGAGGTGAAAGTACGTCGTTTGCAGGGGATGATTGACCTGCAAAACCAGCTTTCGGAAGCGAGCAATCTGCGTGACATCGGGAAGACGTTCGAGGTCCTTGTCGAAGGGTTCTCCAAACGTTCGAAGGAGCAATTCTTCGGGCGGACAAGCCAAAATAAAGTCGTCATCTTTGACAAGAAAGACTTTCATATCGGGCAATTGGTGAACGTGAAAATCGTGAAAGCTTCATCCGCTACGCTTTTCGGAGAGCCGGTGACGGAAGAATCCTTATAAAAAAGAGGAAGTGTGTCAAAATATAAAATTGCACACAAATGACACAGATGCAACAGATGACCACGGATTATATATTATTGATGTACAGTCGAATAAATCTATGAAATCTGTGTCATTTGTGTGCCAATAGCTTATTATGACACATTTACATTTGCAGAATTAAATAGGGATATTCAGTAAATGTCCTCCAAAAATAAGATGGCATATGAAGATGGTAGCCCATACCCCCTCCATATGCCATTTTCATTGTAGTTTTTCGTTGTTTTCTCCCATAATTCTATCTGACAAAGCATGATGATCCGGAAGAGACCAGATGACCTCTTCTGATTCTTTCAGTAAAATCATGTCATGCTACTTTAACCGTCCTGTTCCTGATCTTGTCAATCATCAGTACGGCATTTGCCGTATGTATTCCGAAGAAGATCCACAGGATTTCCGTCTTTCTGTTCC